>Ga0247722_10000126_pt1 | contig 45915 bp, 51 predicted proteins | sample MSEWelMarce3H_FC_FD_189094 | JGI IMG/M metagenome (GOLD analysis project Ga0247722, IMG submission 189094) | Subsurface sediment microbial communities from gas well in West Virginia, United States - MSEEL Well Study Marcellus 3H_FC | ecosystem: Environmental > Terrestrial > Deep subsurface >... | reverse complement strand
GAATAAACATAGCTTATATCGTGCCAGACGAAAGGCGGTAAATGCCACGGATACGGGAATTCCTGCTGCGGAAATGGAATTCCATAGAGAAATGGCTTGGGCTTGTGTAAAAGGGATATTGGTGAAGGGATTGCGAGGCGGTTGAGGATCCTGGAAAAACCCGTCGTGCGTCATGAGACGGCAGGTGATATCCTTCATGAGAGTGGCGGCTTCAAAGCGGTATTTCTGCTTGGACGGCCAATCCACGAGTTCAACGAGCTTCTTTGGAGCCTCCATGGTAAAAATATCTTCGGTGTTGGCGACCTTGAGACGTCTGATTCGCATATGATGGAGGAGCTTGCGGAATAAGAAACGGGCTTTCAGAACTTTGGCGATTGCCTTGCGAATGGCCGTGGACTTGGCTCGGCTTGGTAAGGACCAGTCAATCGTCTCGGTTGATACTTTTGGATTAACGGGGAATTCTTTGGCCAGGACAGTGTGTCGTTTGATGAGGCTTTGAGAGATTTGTGTTAAATGGGATTCTACGATGGGATGGAAGGTGCCTTTGGGTAGAATGTTGAAGTTGGTATTTGAGAACCAAAAATGGTGATGTGCCATCATGTGTAAGCGAGGGAGACTTAGATCTGGTTTTGCTGCCTTGGCCTTGGCTTTTTGTGCGGATTTCTGCGCTTTTGTGGCGTTTGTGACCTTTGTGGCCACTTGTGGACAACTCATTAGTGTATAGATGCGCTAACGCTTTAGCTCTTGGAGAAGAGATACAGGACATCCTCTTTCACTAGTCCCTTCGGCTTTCCTTGCTTATCCCTGGCGATCTTCTTGCTATCGACGTAATACGTTTGACCGTCCATATCTTTGATCGCCTCCACTGATTCAAGAGTGTCGGGGGGTTCGATCTTGACTTGATTGGCGTGCTTGGGACAGGTGTCAAAGCCGAGGAGACAGGGTTCTCGGCATAGTTGAACGACGGCGGTCTGGTTTTGGATTGGGTGCGAGCAGAGGGTGGGTTCTACCTCGGCATCCACGAGAGGGATTCGGATTTGCTTCTTGATTTGCGACCAGAGTTCCTTGGCATCACGGCCTTGGTGGGCGGCGATATCTTCAACGAGCTTCTTGGCTTGGACCATCATCGTTGCCTCAAAGGTGGTCCAGACTTCTGCCACGACGGGATAAGCTAGTGACATGCGGACAGTTTGCCACGGGCCTTATACATTTCAATTTTAGATGCCTCCAGCTGTGTGGGGTCCGAAGCTCTGGAAACTCTTACACATCGTCGGCTATTATTCCGCCCGAGTCCCCGAAATCATGAAGAAGGATGCCAAGAGGGAGGTGGATTGGATGTTGGGGCATTTAGAGACGATTGTGCCGTGTGTGGTGTGCCGTCTTCACATTGAAGAATATAGGAGGACTGTGGCAGGGCCTGCCACCTTGGAGGCAGTAGGAGAATGGTTATGGAGATTTCACGAGGCTGTTAATGCCAGACTCGGGAAAACTGGGATTCCGTTCAGCTCGGAATTAGGTAAAATAGAACAAGGAGAGACTCTCAAGAATCTCTGGGCGAATTATACGACGGAAATCTTTCAGACCGTCCAGATGGGACAACTTCCTGGCGCTGGTGTTAAAACCTTTCAAAAGCATCTGTTCTTGTGGAAGGGGTTTAGCGGATTCTAGGTCTAAAGTTTGTGTAAAATGACCTTTAGAAATGAATACTTACAGCAATTGTGTTTTTATCACTCCTGCTGCCAGTTCTACGCCTGTTCCTGCCCCTGCCTCTACGCCTACACCTGTTCCAGAGGTAATCTTGTATCACCATGATGCCAGCAATAATCCTATGTGGAATCAGCTTGCTAATGGAAAGATGTTCAACCCTGTGACTCCATATCAGATGAGGGTTCATAACTTCAGGACCGGCCAGAAGGTGAAGATCTCCTTGAATAATGACAGGGTGATTCCTATGGAGATTGTGAAGATTGTTCCCTATTACATAGCCGTACAGATTTTTGGAGACTATCTAAGAAGGTCTGATACTGAGTATTCAGAGGTGCTTGTTCTTAGGGCGTAGGGATTGGAAAAAATTGATTTTAGACTTGGCGATGAGGGAAAAGTCCCAGTCCAGAAAATGTTCCTTAGTAGCGCACAACGCAGTAAGAGCGCACAACGCAGCCGAAGTGTTAGTAGACACACTGTTACGCACAGTGTGTCTACAACTCATTACACCAATAAGAATGATCGCCGTTTAGGAAATCTTCCTTCAATTACGAAGGAAAGGTCGACTTTCTGTAGGGATTCGAGGAACGCACCTGAGAAGTGGGGTAAACTTGAGGAAGGTGAACAGATAACACAACCACTATTATCCTTCGAATCTCGCTGTTATGAGGAAGGGAGTATCTTAACTCTCTGGGATATGGGGACAAATACACAAAAGAATGTTCGTGTAATTGATTTTGGCACATATGCTGAGGCAAAGAAGTATCTTCGTCCCTACAACGCAGAAGGAGGTATTTACACTGCCCGTGGGTTCAGCCCTTTCATCATGGCGGTAAACCTTGAGGTCCTCTAATTAGGAGTACCCACACACACGATCGGATTATCAATGAGGTCGCTAGATATCATTCCTTGAACGATACCTAGCACATCCGCCGGCCGAACGCCACAGCCCTTGTAGATCAGGCTGAAGAAGAAATAGCCGGTCATGTAGGCGAATCCAATAGGGATGAGAGCAAGGGCGAAATGTGATTCGCAGCCAACACGGTATCGGAACATTAATAACAACAAGAACACGAAGGTGGAGACAAAAGCAATAGAAAGAGCTATACTTTTTCTATTTGTCACACGGGATTCAATCGCCGCATTTCTGGTGTCATCTGCATCTTTGTCGCCTGTGTTGGCCTTGGGAGGAGCGGGTTCATTATACACGGCAACGGTATTGGACATGATAAACCCAAAGAAGAAGGTGATGTGATTCACCCAGTGGCTGGGAGAGCTATAGATGACCTCATCAGATCCTGTGGGGACGATATTACATGTCGGTGCGGGTGTTACTTTCACCGAAGTATCAATTCCAAGTGGAAAAAATTTCATTATATTCAGCACATCAAAGAATGATGTTCTATTATACCATTGAGCGCCTACAACAAAAAGTAAAAGTAGGAAGAACCAGCTATTTACTCCAGCAGTAAACGCCAATGACCCCATGTTAATTCCAAAAAACACGGCAAGAGAGAATAGCCATTTGACAAGCATGGTGGGGTTTAATTGGTTGTTGGAGTCCAGGAAAGGATGGCCCTCATTATTTCCCAGATAACTCAGAGCTGGGACAATGATGAGATGTCCTACAAATAGGTAGAGGAGACCAATATTAGATGTGAGAGTCCCCAAGAAAAATATGAAGCCCATAATTAATAACGGGAGTGTGGTGAAAGCATCACCAAAGGTTGATTGTAGTGCTTCCATTCCCTTCTAACCCAGGGAATGGAATTATGATTTGTTTAGGGTGCTAATCTAACTGGCTTGAATAGCTCCTGAAGAGGGGAGAGGGGATCCCTGAGAGCCATCAGCGGCCACGCCGGTTACAGTGGCGTAATAATAGGTGCTTTTTGTTACTGTGCCAGAAGTGGCTGTTAGATTACCAGTGGTTACAGGTGCTCCAAAGGCCGTTCCATTAGAGGGACTGGCTGAATTGGTAGAATAAAACTGGACCTTGTAAGAAGAAACGTTTGGAATCGCCTGCCAGTTTACACTCACCGTTGTATCTCCTGTTTTAAACGGTCCCATTCTCACTCCAACCGCCGAAGGGTTCGTCGTCACGCAGATATAGTCCATTCCACTGCGCCTTGCCAGGGAAGGAATGAAGAGGAGACCCACGGCGTTTTTACCCATAAGCAGGTAATTCTGGTAACAGATCAAGTAGCCGACCAAGAGTCCCAGGATAACTGAGAAGATGAGGGTAAAGCTGGAATCACAAGAGAATGCCAGGAGATAAATCGTGTATAAGACGATGAACATGGCGGAGGCAATGATGCCTAAGTAAGGACGATTGCTGTATTGAGGGCCCAGTTCAGAAGATTCCTCGCTAAAGAAATACATGCTCTGAATACAATAAGCGGCGGCGAAGCAAATGAAATAGAGAGGGGAATTGGGGAAGTCATTGCGCAGGCCTTTTGACATCAGATAATCAAATCGGGAGGGTGTGAGAGTCTGAAAGAAGCTTTTACAGGCTTTTCGTTGATCTGGCGGAAGCTGGGAATCAGCCACGCCCAGTACAGGCGTGATACTATACGAACTTATAGACCTCAAGGCATTATAGGCAAAATAGGCTTCCACTGTAGAACCTGCCAGAATCATCAAGGGGAAGTTCAAAGTGACCAGTGCCACGAAGGCCGTTCCCATAGATAATATGATAGGGGACAGATGACCTACTTCAGGGACCACGGCCAATACACCCTTGTCTATGGGAATAAGAATTAATTCTACAAAGGTGCTCCATATGCTTTTTCCCGTAGGAGTAGGAGCAGCCATTCTAACAATCCAATGGGATAAAGGAAAAGCAAAGATGATTACTTAAGATATGGGTATTCCTTCATATTTCAGAGGAATCCTACAGAAATATCCTGGATGTCTTATGAGGGCACTGCCCAAACGGCCAAGCGCTCTTTGTTTTGATTTCAATTGTCTGATTTACCGATGTATACGAGCGCCATCTATGCCGGTATATCGTTCTGAAGATCATGATGCCTGGGAAAAGGACTTATTGAAGGAGGTGGAGCGGACGGTAAAGGAGATCTGGGTCACGGCGGGGAAACCAGATCGTGTTCTATTGGCGGTGGATGGAGTGGTGCCGATGGCCAAGATTCGGCAACAACGTGTGCGCAGATTCAAATCGGCGTGGTTACGGTCTTCTTCGGCCGCAAGCGAGTCATGGGATACAAACGCCATCACGCCTGGAACGGAGTTTATGAATTCTCTGGGACTGGTGCTAAATGGATTATCTAGGAAGCACACGGGCTGGACAGTGAGTGGCGTGGATGAAGAAGGCGAGGGTGAGCATAAGATTATGAGGTGGTTGCGAGATGGGTCGGCACAGGGAGATATTGTGGTCTATGGCTTGGATGCCGATCTCATTTTATTGTCGATGTTGGTTGGCGAGGAGAAAGGCCTGAATCTGTTTTTGCTGCGAGAGAAGCAGGAGTTCGGTCGTATGGCTGCTGGGGCGTCTGCGGCCCAAGAATACCAGTTCATGAATATTCGGGAATTTCAGGGGCGGCTTGGATTATCAGGGACCAATGTATTGAATTATATCGGATACATGAGTCTGATGGGGAATGATTTCTTGCCTCATAGTCTGACTCACAAACTATCGGATGATGGTCACGAGTTTGTTATGAGCGAGATTAAGAGGCAGAAGACGCCCTTAATTGAGAATGGGCGGGTTTCGTTGTCTGTGTTAAAAGATATTGTTGGGCGTTGGTCACAGGGTGAGGAGGATCGGATGCTTCACATGATACGAAAGAAGCGGGAGCAAGCTGTGCGGGGCGTTGGCAAGGGTATGGCAGAGGAGGAGGGTCTGCCGCTCAAATGGGACGCTGAGGCAGCGTTGATGGACGGTGCCGCTTTGAAAACGGAGTGGAAGAGCGAGTATTGGCGCCTCTTACACGCAACCTATGATGTGGATCAGGTGTGTGGGGAGTATGTGAAGGGATTCCAGTGGATTATTGATTATTATAGCGGGAAGCCGGTGAATTCGTCGTGGATATTTCCAGCGTGGATTCCACCATTGTGGTCGGATCTGGCGGCCTTTTTGGAAGTGGAGAGGAGTGTGGAGATTGTGGGAGGAAGTGCTGTGCCTAAGCCAGCGGAGCAATTGGCGATGGTGCTTCCGTTGGAGAGTTGGGGTTTGGTAAGAGGTGAGCTTCGTCGGTTGCCTGGTCTTATGCCGCAGATGTGGCCTCGGAAGTTCGGATTTGTTTCGTTAGGTCGGAAGTGGCTCTGGGAATGCGAGGCGAAGATTCCTGTGTTGATGGTGGAGAGGATTAGGGATCTTGTCTAAGAGAACCTGCTAAGGGAACTGGTTTAGGGAACGCGTAGCGGAATACTAAATCGTTTTCGTGCCTCGTGTAGAGGATGGGTTCTACCGCATCGTTACCAGCCCATATTATCGGGATTTACAAAAACGTTTTGGCCATCAAAGCGCCCGCAACAAGAATGCAAATGATACAGACCTTGCTAAGTTCTCCCGAGCATTCCAATGCTGCCAGGGCGGCTGGAGTTTATGGTCATTTATTACATTATGTTCAAACGGTGAAAGAAGGGAAATCTGCCCCTCTTCTGCCTGGAGAAGGACAGGCACAACAGCAACAGCAGCAACAGCAACAGCAACAGCCACATGGTGGGCAACAGCCACATAGTGGGCAGGGGCAGGGGCAACAACAGCTGACGGCCCACCGAGGCTCAACCGTGACATCAGCTTCGCAGAAGGGTAACGAGAAAGCCATGAACTATTTTTCCGCCTGTCTGCGCATCCTGGATTTGGAGGAGGAGGTGGCGCTAACGAACGACTCCTTGAAATCCGCTTATAAGAAGGCCGTGATTCGAGCCCATCCAGACAAGGGCGGGTCAGAGAAAGAGTTTGAAGCAGTGACGAGAGCCTACGCCTATCTCGGCGATATTCTAAAACGCATTAACGGCGGCCGTTCAACGGAAGGAAAGGTGGAAGCACCAACCGCCTTGAACAATACACGATCTGGAGAGGCCGAGGCGTGGAAGATCACCCCAATCCAGCTCAACCCATCCAAGCTCAACATGGACGCATTTAACACAATGTTTGAGAAGACGAGGATTCCTGACCCAGAAGAGTCAGGGTATGGAGATTGGCTAAAAGGATCTGAATCTGCTAGTGCTTCTTCTAAAGCAGGGGCAAGTCCAGCATTCGGAGGAAAGTTCAATCGTGATGTTTTTAATAAGGCGTTTGAGGACGAGCGACCTCTCAGAGCTCAGGGCGGCAATGCCCTCGTTGCTCAAGAGTTATCCTTGGCTCGTGGTATGAATTATGTCACGGATCTCGGAAGGACAGCCAGAGACGATTATACGGTAGCGGCGGTAGAGACGGGGCGAGGACAGGGATTTACCGATTTGAAGAAGGCATATACGGAGTATAACACCTTTACGCATCAGACAACGAATGTCCAGCTTCCCTCAGGATCTATTGAGCAAATGGTGAAAGAGAGAAAATCAGCACCGGCACCCTTGGCGGATGCTGAGATGATGGCGCTGAGAGAGGCGGAGGCGGCGTTGGCGAGACAAGAGGAGATGAGGAAGCGTCGTGTGGCGGAAGAGGCGATTGCTGAGAACAGTTATTTTGAACGGATGAAGCGACTTGTCATACGAAATTAAATACTCTATTTTAGATGAAGGCGGGACAAATAGTACTTATAAGCGTCGGTGTCTTGGCAGTGGCATTTGCTGCTTATTGGGAGGCGGGCAGATTTCGCTCTAAGGTAACTCCTGAGATTTTAGAGTGTGGTAAGGAGCGTCCGCCACTTTGGGTATATTACAATAACAGTCAAGTGAACAGTCGGTATTGGTCTGACTTTGGTGCCAGAAGTAGCCGTGTGATAAATATTCCTATTTTGAATCTGTGTTACGAGAGCATTGTGGCGGCCAACGGCGAGGATTATCGCATTGAGGTCATTGGCGGGCTACAAGGTGTGGCAGAGCTTCTGGGTGTGGAGGCGATGCCTACACGCCTACGGAACTTTAGCGCAAATGTGGGAACTGCCGAAGAAGATTGGATTCGCACGGCGATCCTGGCCAAATTCGGCGGTCTATGGCTATCTCCTTCCGTGGTGTGTTTGAAGGGATTCGGACCTCTGCCAGATGATAAGCTGATTGCCTTTGGACAAGATGATGTGCCGATGTATGGGACATCCGTTCCCGGATTTCGTGCCATGTGGGCACCAGCTCCTGAGAATGGATGTCTTGTTGCTTGGGAGGCCAAGTGTAGAGAGAGACTCAATACCAAGACAGGAGGCCTACAGATTCGTGGCGATGCCAAGAGTGATTGGTTTGAGCTGTGCCATGGAAAGGAAGACGTTGAAGTGCGTCCCCTGGATGAGTTGAGCCGTAATAGCAAGACGCAAAAGAAGCTTCAATTAGAAGATCTTTTTGCCACTTGGATGCACGGCGATATTCAGTTTGAGATTCCTGCTTGTTCTAAATATATCGTAATTCCTTACAATGATTTGACGCTCAGGACAGCCTTTGGATGGATTCTTCGCAGCTCTGAGGAACAAATCTTAAAATCAGATATGGTATTAAGTAGTATTCTGAGGAAGGTTTTGGCTTAATCGAACTTCCTTTCACATGCGTGAAAGGAAGCTATGCGCCTAATCCTACGGATTAGTCGAACATGCTTTCACATGCGTGAAAGCATGTTATACACCTAATCCTACGGATTAGTCGAACACAATCTCTCCAGTTGGAATTTCCTTCTGAGGGCTATTCAAATGATACCATACCGTTTTTACATTACCACGTCCTCGTTCGCTAGTTTGTAGATGTATATCATATACCTTTAGAACTTGCCGGAGTATGGTGATTGCCCTTATTTGTGTAAGAGGTGAATATAAGTAGTCTCTTGCTTTACATGGTATATAATACGGCTCTAGTTCAAGCAATGCCTCTTCTAAGGCGTCCAATCGGACGTGCGACTTAGAAAACCAACTAGCGTCGTGTAAAGAGGTCAGGCCAAATGCCCCCAAGACCTTAAGTATGACATCATGTGGGGGTATCTGTCTAAATATGGGAGGCATGTGGCTCCTCTCTACCGTTACTTTAGGATCTGTTCTACAATATCCATCGTGTCCATCCAATGCTCTTTGCCCTGTTGAATAGAAATCCAGCCCAGCATGGTAAACTGTGTAATAGTGAATCTCACGGATGGATCTGTATTTGGGAAGAGGGAAATGCTTTTTTCAATTGCCAGGAGAATATCATCCAGCAGATAGCCATTCAAATAGAGGTTCGTAATACAATTGCGAATATCGTCTGCTCTCTTTCTTCCAAGGGCAGTGATCAAAGATGTTGTATAAATAACCGAGGTGGGTAAAATATCGTGTAAGCGTTTAATGGCCTCTTCAGGTGTGAGTTCAGTCAGATAGGATTTATAGAGGCGAATAATTGACTTTACTTCGTTAATAGAAATAAAGTGTTTTATACAGAAATCCATCAGGTCTTGTCTAACAGGCACATCATACATGGCCGAATAGAGGGGAAAGGCATCCACAGGGCTGATTGGCTCCAACTCTAAGGTGAGGCAGCGGCTCCTGAGAGGTTCAATGAGATTCCCAGAATGTCTGGATGCGAACAGGAAGCGGGTGAGATGATTGAAAGTTTCCATTGGCCTGCGGAGAGCTTGTTGGCTGATGAGAGGGAGTGTATCGGCGTCGTCAATCACGATAAAACGGAGGGTATTTGGTTTAGAATGGATTCGCTTACAGAAATCATTCACCTTGTCACGAATCGTGTGGATGCCACGATCCTTTTCGGAGCTGAGCCAGAGAACGGATTCAATCGTGAAAGGAGCCTCCTTTTTCAAGATTTCAATCGTATCTTCAAGGAAGGTTGTTTTTCCAGAGCCTGGGGGGCCTGTGATAAAGATATGGGGAAGATCCGCCATCATTTCTCGTAGTGAGGCGAAAATGCCATCTTGGCCGTAGAGGCGACTCATTATTGTATCCGTTCGGCATTTAATTTAAGCCTCTTTGTGAGCAAAAACAGAATGGTCTGAACTAATGGTCTGAACTGCTCAGCTAAAGCGGAGCAGCAGATATCCCATTCTGTTGTTTCACAACAGAATGGTCTAAACCACGCCATATACAAAGAGCAGTATGCCTGATCTATATGGTGTTTTAGGAGTTGATAAGGGTGCTGATGACAGGGCGATCAAAAAGGCATATTTTGAGTTGGCGAAAATCCATCATCCAGATAAGGGCGGTGATAACGAGAAGTTCAAGGAGATTCAGAACGCCTATGAGGTCTTATCTGATTCTGGGAAGCGCCAGATGTATGATATGACGGGCGAGGCGAATCCGAATAACGCACCACAGGGGAATCCATTCGGCGGGGGAAATCCGTTTGGCTTCCCCTTCGGTGGAGGTGGTATCAACGTAGATATTGGAAGTATGTTCGGCGGAATGTTTGGTGGCGGGCAGGGACAAAAGAAGCAGGGCCGTAAGCAACGAGGGGCGAATAAGATGCATGATATTTCCCTGAGTTTATCCGATTTCTATTTCGGCAAGAATCTGCGTTTTGACCTGGACCGACAGGTATTCTGCTCCTCCTGTAATGGAGAGGGGTGCTTGAACTGGAAGACGTGTGAGCAGTGTCGTGGATCTTGTGTAAAAGAGGTTCTCATGCAGATTGGACCAGGGATGATGGCGGTGAATCGGTCTCCTTGCGGTGCCTGTGGCGCTCAAGGGAAGACGAAGGGCCAGTCCTGTGATGGTTGTTCTGGGAAGGGTCTGGTGAATCAGGCGAAGGTTCTTGAGTCACAGATTCGTGCTGGGGCGAATGTCGGCGATATTATCACGTTTGAGGGGATGTGTAGCGACCATCCTGATTTTGAGAAGGCGGGGGATGTGATGATTCGTCTATCGGCGGCCGACGAGCAGCTTGATCTAGTGCGTGACGGCAGCTCTCTTTATTATTCTTGTTGTATCAGCTTGAGCGAGAGTTTGCTCGGATGCGAGAGGACTGTTATGTCACATCCTGGTCATAAGGATGGGCTGGTGGTGGCCATTCCTTGTGGGACGCAGAGTGGGGAGACTATTACTGTGGCAGGGAAGGGTATGCCATTGGGAACTGCCTTCGGTCACTTGTTTCTGAAGGTGACGGTGAAGGTGGGGGAGCAGGAGAGGAAGTCTTTGGAGAATAGCAAGGCGATTCTTCAAAGTCTGTTTTCTAGCTAATTTTTACGAGTTCTACGAGTTCTACGAGCTTTACGACTTTTACGACTTTTACGAGTTTTATCTTCAGGTGATAACGAATTAATGATATGTTGAAGAGTTTCTACACTTGTATGATATGCGATAGTTTCTTTTTCTGAATTAGGAGTATCATTTTTGCCATTTACTCGTTGAAAGCCAATAGTATTATAGTATTTGTATAAGGTTGTTGGATCACAGAATTTCGATGAACAATTGCTGACGGCCATAAAGCGAATAGGAAGGTTTAATTGGATTGCTTTACAAATAATAAGATATAAGATTTGTTTCATTACCCCTTTGTGTTCCTCATGTATACGTTGAACTAAATAGAGTTCAATTTCTTCAGGATTTCCTTTAATCCAAACATTTCCTACACGAATCTTTGTATTAAGTAAAAAGATATCCATAGTATAATTGAATGTTTCTCCTGGGTTTACTGTCAGAAATTTATCGAATTTAGATAGATTATATGTTTCTTTCAAAGAATCATATAATCTTTTACATTCTCCTGAGAATTCCATCGCTACTAATGCTTGAGCAGAGGATTGCTGAAGTCGGCTGTGCCGGCCTTGGCGGCTTCGGAAGCGCTTAGAAGCATCGTGGGCTGGTTGTAAGGGGCACCCATGGCACCACCGTACTGCTTTCTGTTCTTACGATTGCGGCGACTGGACTTCCGAGAGGCCTTCTTGTTCTTACGAGAGGACTTCTTATTCTTACGAGAGGCCTTACGACTGTTCCTGTTCTTACGACTGGCTCTACGACCACCCTTCTGTAAAGGCATCTGATCGGGGTCTCTCTGGGTTGCCGCAGCAGCAATAGAATCATCTAGGCCACCGATGCGAGCAAAAGACCGGAGATCGCCAGGTAACATGCTATCGGTGATAGCAGACACAGGAGCACCACTTAGCATGGCACCACCGTGCTGCGCTCTGTGAATTTCGGCGAACTGGCGACCCTGGGCGAGGCTCTGGCCCATGGCGCTGCCACCGTGCTGTCTGCGATTACGACGCATGTTCTTACGGCTCGCCTTACGACTGTTCTTTCTGTTCTTACGACTGTTCTTTCTGTTCTTACGACTGGCCTTACGAGACCAGCACTTACGGGACGCCTTACGACTGTCCTTTCTGTTCTTGCGGGACGCTTTACGCATGTTCTTGCGACTCGCCTTGCGACTCGCCTTGCGACTGTCCTTTCTGTTACGGCGACTTAATGGCATTTCTATTTATGATTGCGTAAAAAATCTAGAAGCTCAATAGAAATGGAGCCTACCTGGATGCAAAAGATTTCCAATGAGAGCGTGTGCACTTTCTTTTACGCATGGTTTGTGGTTTACGCAGTCTTTTTCGCCCTTGCCTTAGTGTTAGTTATTGGAACGTTTTTTACGGCCAAGAAGCTCGGGGCGGCAGGAATTGCCATGGGCCTACAGTCTGTGCTAACCATGTTAATTGCCGGATCCTTCATGATGTTCCACTACATGGTTTGTGACCGTGCTCTTCTGAGTGCCAAGACAAAGGAGTAACTCAAACAGCCGTTACACTGTCCATTTCACAATGTCCTTAGTCTTCGGATCAATGGTATATACAGTTTTCTTCTTAGCTTCTCTGATTGCTATCTTTTCATAGTAATCAGAGCGACTTCCGACAAAGAATAATAGATGAGATGAATCTTTCATAATCCGACTGTCCTGTAAAGCCCTTGCTTTCCTTCCCAACCGAATCCAATCAGAATCTACCGGCTTACATACAATATTCTGTTTCTCTCCCCACGCCTGAATGAGAAGGGACGTGATACCTTTAGCAGGGAGATTGATGGTTGTTGGGAGTTTTCCTGTTTCTTCTAGCAAGGTATTCAGTGTTTCGGCCATGGTATTTGCGTTCCAATACGATGCCTCGGAAGAGCCTAGAACACCGAGCGTAAATTCGCTAGAAGGGGCGACTTCTGGCTCATCATCCAAGAGTTCCAGTGTAGATTTCTGTTTCAGAAAGTATTTATCAAGAGTTTCCATCGGGGGACTTGTGTTAAATAGGTATTTAGCTTCACTTTTTAGTGGTTCGTGACTCAATCTCATCAGCAACCAACTTCATTTCAGCCTCTGTCTCCTTCAAGCAAAGCTTCAAGGCGAAGATATCACCATCTTTGAGGGTGGCCATCAGCTTCTCATCCTTGAAGAGGCCGGTATAGTGGTTCAGAGATTGTGTAAGAAGGGTATTCAGTTGATTTAGTTCATCAACGGAATAACTTGATAGGGGTTGTAGCTCATCTGAGACAGTTACGATTTCCTCACTCATCTGTGGTTAGTTGAGCCTTTGTTGGTTTCTTTGTTACGCATCCTTTGTCCTTTGGCCTTTGGCCTTACTCGTTGCGCAGAGAGTTCGCCTGGATACGACGCTTCTGGATCTTGCCACTGGCGATATAGATAGAGTTTTCAGTCATAACAATGTAATCTTCCCCGACCTTATAGACCTTCTGAATCAGACTGGTGAACTCCTCGGGTGACTTCACGAGCATCTTCTCCTTGGACTCGGAGTCCTCACCCATGAAGGCCTTTCCACTTACCGTATCGGCATAGTAATCTAGCTGAATGGGCTTGTCCTGTGCCATGGCGAGCTTGGCTGCCTGAACAAGAACAGCGGGGTTCGGAAGTGTTTCCTGTGTTCCTGTGATTCCTACGGAGGCTGTAGTAGGAGGAGGCGCAGACATTTCTGTCGGGTGTTTCGGCTAGCGAGAAGGGGAAAAAACCGCATACGAGATTAGAATGGAAGTCCCGCCCAAATTCTTGGAGGGTTTGGCGAAATATTACAAAAACGATTTGGATGGTGCCAAAGAATTTTTAGATGGAGATGACCTATATTCTAAGGCACTTCTGGTCCTCGTTGATGTCAAGATGGACGATGGATCAAAAAATAAAGAGATTCAGGAACGCATTGATGCCATGGATTTCAAGGGGAATGATATTGCCCTCATGTTTTGTGTTTTGGCACAAGAATATGGGCTACAAATGACGAAGGCGCATAATTTACTGTTGAAGCGTTTTGGCAAAGAGGAAAAGCCGATTGCTTCTCAAAAGGAGGTTGATGAGAATGAGGCCAATACGAAGGTCAATGAGGACAAAGGTTCAGAAGAGATGCCTGAGCTTGAACCGGCAGAGGTGAAACCAGCAGAAGCAGCAGCACCAGAAGCAAAACCGGCAGTAGAAGCAGCAAAGCCAAAACCAGAACCAGTGACAGAAGCAAAACCAGAACAAAAACCAGAAGCAAAGCAAGTCGGTGGAAAGAGAGTTACACGGAAAGCTTCTTCTTTAGGGAAGAAGAAGAAGCGAGTTTCTCGGGGAAAGGCTTAATAATCTCCTGACAGTGTCGTGTCAGAATCTTATTGATAAAGACATACGCCTTCTCAATCTGCTCAAAGCGCCTAGCGCCTGTGATGATGACGGAACCTGTGTGAAAAGGGCTGATGGTGATCTCCTTACACTGTCCTAGGCTGCGCCCATCGCCATTTCCAGCACACATCTCCTCACAGCCGCAGATGCCCTCCACAGCATCTTTCGGAGCAGCCTCATTATAGAAATACTTTGTATCACACCCTTGATAAATCGTGGATTCAAAACTGCTGAACAAATTATACTCGTTCACCAGAATCTCATGGAGCTTCTCACGATTGATATTACCATTCACCTGATAATCACTGTTGATCAGCTGAATGCTATAGCGATGGGGCGCCGCCTTACCGTCCAGAACAGGCTGGGAGAAGCTGGATAGCTCGGTGGCGAGCCAGGCCAGAGTCTCTTGAGCGAATGTGTCAGATGGAATTCCCGTCATCTGAATACCGCCATTCTTGAAGAGCTTGATATTCACCTCCTTGAAATTAGGCTGACCATTGACGGTTCCGTGCTGTCGGCGAACGACGAGGGTGGATTGATTGAAGAAGATGTTCTTGGACTTCTTCCTCTTTGTGAGTTCATCTCTTACACAAGTTCCAATGACAATCTTCTCCTGTGCCTTGGCCTTCTGTTTCGCCTTCTGCTCCTCCTGCGGAGTGGAATTGGGCTTCAAGAGCAGAATTGGCTTGTATTCAATCTTCAGAAACCCCTCGGCGGGCCAGGTGAGAGGAATGGCCTTCTCGTGAAAGATTTCCAGGAGCTTGAGAAGATTAATCGTTGTTCCGAGATGGGCAGTGACGACCATCGTTGATATGCGGAGTTTTCCGAGTGTGAGCTTAGCAGGATCCATTTTGGGGTTTGGGACTAGTTGGTTTAGGTGGGCTGTGAATCAATTTTTAAGCGCAAGGCGCTTAAAAATAGGGTGGAATCTCTACGAGATTCCCAGTTTTTAAGCATAATTTTTAGCATAATTTTTGCTGTATGAGTAGATGGGACTAGTGGGCAAGATTGAATATGGAACATGGACGAATGGCTCTTCCATTTACAAGGACAGCAAAGGATATTACTACGTTGCCGTGAATGCCGAGGGAATGTATAAGAAGCATTTGAAATCCTGGAAGCCGAAAAAGGATGCGCTGAGGCTCTGTTTTGTGGATAAGAAGTGGAAGAATTGTAAGCTTGCAACTCGTAAGCTTGCAACTCGTAAGCTTGCAACTCGTAAGCTTGCAACTCGTAAGGCAAAGGGCAAAGCAAAACGCAAGACAAGACGTGTATAAGGATTTATAGGAAGGTAACCATTCTCGCCGACCACAGTTTATACAGGAGTTGTGTTAAAGAGGTCTCATCAAGGTACGACTGGGTTTCTGATGAAGTTAAGGCCGACCAGAGTGAAATTTCGCTGGTGGTGAGGGAGGCCACAGATTGATGAAACAGGAGGAACCAGGTGATCCTCTCACGGAACGGTGTCCCTGGTTCAGAAATTAGGGAATAGAGATCCTTGGCTGAAGAGGCATGAAGCGCCTTGAAGAGAAAACGAGTGATGCTCTTTGTCTGTGTTGGGCATTGTTTAAAGAATCTGATATCGCCACGACGATACAAACTGTCTAGACGAGGAATATCCGTGCCTAGAATCGTTTGTAGGCGGTTAGAGCTTGTAGGGACAAAGGGCACGACGACGAATTTGTTGAGAATCTGGGGATGAATGTGCGAAAGGGAATTACAAATGAAAATGATAATCACATCTTTAGTGGAGCGTTGGAGGAGGGTTCTGAGTGCGCACTGGGCCTGATCAGTCAGCGTTTCTGCCTCGTCAAAGATAATGACTTTGGGTGGGGCTTTTCCTGCTTCAAAGAAAAGACTTTGCATACGGCTTTCCACGAAGGGGTAGATCTTCTGGCGAATGATTTCAAGACTTCGCTCGTCGCTGCTATTCAAGAACAAGAGGCTGGCGAATTTATTGAAATTCTTTCCGTGGAGGGCGACGGCGAAACTCTGAGCGGCGGTTGTTTTTCCAGAACCAGGTGGACCGAGGAAGAGCATATGGGAGCGTGCCTCAGGTGAGGAAATCATTCGTTTCAGAATATAGGGTAATTGATTTTCTGATAAAATAATTGATGTCATCCGCTAACCTCTAAATATTAGTATCTGTCTAAGCCTTTGCCTCGAGGTCCGAATCTGTCTAAAGAAAATTGAGTGATTGAACCTAGAATAAGGAGATGTCAGCAGTAATAAAGAAAGCAAGGAAGCCTCGGCAGAAGGCTGAAGTTATTGATGTTGGTCAGGTTACTCAGGCTTCTCAGGCTTCTCAGGCTACTCAGGCTACTGAGGTGGTTGAGAAGAAGAAGCGCAAGGAGAAGAAGCCTATTCAGGTGGTGGCCATTGTGACCTCTGAGGGGATTGAGGGAAGTTTTACCCCTGAGCCTCGTCGTCCTCTTATCGTCCATTTCCCTTTTAACAGCAGCGAGATTGAATTTAATGAGGCGCTTCAATACGACCCTAATCCTCCTCCTCAGGTTCAGCCGTATGATGGGGATCAGAATTATTTCCAGGTGAATTCTGAGAAGTGCTCTGATGAGAATCAGATTGGAGTTGAGTTAGATGGATGGAAGATGAGTCTGGAGGAGCAACTCAAGAAGCAGCCTTTTACTCTTACTCCTTCTGGCCCTGCCCCTTCTTCCCCTGCTCCTTCAGTGAGTCTCAGTCCTTTAGTGACCTTGGGTCCTGTTAATGAGAAGAAGGAGACATCTCTTCCAGGGCAAAATTATCTTCATGCCGTGCCTGAGAAGAAGCAGCTTCTCACGTGCTATTCCATCAAGACGGGTGAGACCTTTGTTCCACCTGCCAAGACCGAGGTTCAGTGTTTTTGGTGTACGCATTCCTTTGAGGGGAGTCCTTGTTTCCTGCCTGTGAAGGAGGAGTCCAAGACCTTTCATGTATATGGGAATTATTGTACTCCTCAGTGCGCTCTTGCCTATCTCTTGTATGAGCATCTGGATTCCCATGTGCGTTGGGAGAGGATGTCTCTTCTCCATCGTATGTATAAGTCTGTTGGGCGGCTGTATCCTGCTCCTCCACGAGAGTCCTTGAAGGCGTATGGCGGTGTATATACGATTGAGGAGTTCCGTAAGATTATTGGGGAGAATAGGATTCGTGTGGATGTTCAGGTTCCTCCTATGGTGAGTATTCTTGGGACACTGGATACAAAGCCTATTGATTTCTACGATTCTTCTCTTCAGAACACTTTTACACAGGGTTTCTCTATGGACCGATTCAAGGCGTGGAGTGAGCAGGGTGGTGCCCTGAGGCTGAAGAGATCCAAGCCTCTGAAGGACCATGAAAGCACTCTTGATGCCTGTATTCAGATTAGTGTGAAGAGGGGTTAACTGCTTCCTTCAGGATTAGACCAACCTATTTTTTACCGAGAAACTTTGTTTCTCGGTAAAAAATTGATTGCCTGCCACTTGGAAAGGGAAAGTCCCAACAATGTCATTTAATTTGAGCATTTCTGACGTTCCTACTCATGTGGTGGTCTGGCAGGACAAGGATAGCAACTCGGCACTGATTAAGAGTCTGGCAGAGCGTATCGCAAGTCTTGAGGCGACGGTGACGAGCCTCTTGAAGAAGGAGACACCTCTTCTTTCTGGACTTGATGTGAGGCGTGGTATTCCTCCATTGAACATCGCACAGGAGACAGATAGCCGTGGGCTGTTTAAGGAGCTTATCGAGATGAACGGCTGTAAGCCTTCATCAGCCTTTGGAGAGAAGCCCCAGCCTCTCCCTGGAAATATCTATGAGATGACAAGTGATAGTATTAAGTTTGTAGATATTCTTCCTACTATTGACCTTGATGCTGATGCCGAGGATGCTGAGGATGCTGAGGAGGTCGATGAGGAGGAGGCCGAGGAGGAGGTGGAGGTGGAGGTTGAGAAGGTGGATGTTCAGCAAGATGCCGAAGGCACTGAGGAGCAGGATGCCGAAGGCACTGAGGATGCCGAAGGCACTGAGGATGCCGAAGGCACTGAGGAGCAAGAGGTTGAGGTAGAGGTTGAGGTTGAGGAAGAGCAGGCTTTAGAGCTGACCGAGTTTGAGTATAAGGGGGTCACATATTTCAGAGATCCTGAGAACCAAGTGTATCAGGTAGATACCGATGGCGATTTGGACGATACTCCTATTGGCCTTTGGAGTGAGGAGAAGCAGAAGGTTCTCAGGTTTGCTAAGAGTTAGCTAAGAGTTAGTTGAGGCTACACTAAAAAACTATCCTAAACTAGAATGTGTTGGCCAGCAGGAGCAGCCGGCGCTTTTTTTCTAGGAATCATAATCATAGATATCGTAAGAAAAGACTATAATAATCTGCCGTTTCACGGAATCCTAGGGGTTTGTGTAACAGGGATTTTATGGTTGCTCTGTCAGTTAATCGGTGTTTCTGTTACAGCAGGAATACTTGTCATACCAGCATTTTTTGCCTTAATCTTTTTCTTTACCGTGTGGTTCATAAACGAAAGTATGAAAAAGAGAGGGTGCTGTATGACGTGTGGGCCAGATGCTACTCCCAAAGGTGCTGAAGATGCCGACAAAGTAAAAGGGATACCACGTCTAGTAAAAAAAAAGAATGATTCTACGGGTGGGCCACCCGATACTATCCCTGTGCCGAAGCCACCATCTCTTTCTAATCTACCAGGGTCTGGTTCCTCAATTACCTGTGTTAAGAATAAACTTACGGCAACACCGCTCTAACTGCGGATAATAGCTTTAAGAGGTTACGATATACAAGAATAGATGATCGCCGATCTAGTGATTCAGTTTTTGGCCCTGGTAAATTTCATCACGAATTTGTTTGAGAAATTCATGAAGATTATGACAAAGGGTTGGGCGTCCGTGGTTGATTCGCAGACACCCGATGTATGGGTCTTTACGCATAGGAACGCCATGCCTTGGGTTCAGAAGACTGGGTCAGGACTTTCTTTTTACCCAGACACCAAGAAGTTTTTTAAGGAATCGGCAACAAAGTCGTCCATGGACGATTTAGTTACGGCGGAAATTGTTGATAGCAATGGTCTTTTAGTGTCAGATGCCACCGAGTTTTTCCACACCATTCGTTGGGGTGAGATGGTTCCTTCTGTTTATGAGATTGTCTTAGTTTTTTTCCTGTTACGTGATATCATTCTATCCCAGGATACTCTGTCTTCCTATGTCTTGCGTGTCATGACGATTGATGCCGAGACAGTTGATGTTCCCTTAAATCATAAGATGGCAAAGCAGCCTTTTACAAGCTGGAACGCCTGGCTTCCTTCCACCTTTTCTGTTAACTTAGATTCTCTTGCTTCCCCTGTGACAGAAGAGGTAGTAGGGCAGGTGTCTGGGGAGGTGACAGAAGAGGCGGCAGGGATTTAGCCGTGACAGACGGGTCTGAGCCATCGCAGACGGCAGCTAACCCCTTACACGGGGTTAAAAGTTGAACACGTTAAGGTAGTATAAACGGGTCCCAATGGCAACTGTGACCCAAGATCTAGACGCTTCTTTACCCTCTGGTGGGTGGATATTGTATTTCCATCCAGCAAAGGAAACTCGTTGGCATATAGACACATTCAAGAAGGTTCTTACTGTAAAGACTTTGCGTGACTTAGCTCACATGTTCAAGGCAGTAAAGCAGATTGATTGGGTAAGAGGAAAGTTCTTCTTCACCCCTGAGTCTATTCCTCCCCTTATGGAGAACGCCAAGAATATCCGTGGAGGCTCGTATAGTATCCGTGTTGATAGAGCAATCGCCGGCGATCTGATGCAGGCATATATTACGGCGGCGGTGATGAAGATGGCGACGACCACAGAGGGCGATGAGATCTCCTGTGTCCGCATCACCCCTCGCCGAGACTTTAACATCCTACAAGTATGGAACCGTGATTGCCAGAAGTTCTGTAAGCCCGAGGGACTCGCCATTGTTGATGTGCGTATTCCTGATGGGGAGGTAAAGTATGTTCCTCACGTAGAGAAGAAGATTTAGATAGATGGACTATACCGTGTATATGGTGGCGTGAGGTACTATAAAGTGCGTCATGCCATCTTATGTAGGCTCTGTAATGACACGATTGAGAGCAAAGAGGATCATGATTTTCGCACATGTTCTTGTGGCTCCGTGAGTATAGATGGTGGTCTTCAAGGGCGTGTTATAGGGAATTATTTTGAGGATAGAAGCGTGTTCTGTGCTTTCGTTGGTGGGAAACGGCTTTGGTTGCCTATATTCTAAACAATCTATCCGCCTTATTCCGCTCACGAGGAATCCATCGCATAGATACCCAATCAAACTCATCCATTAAATCATAGATATCGTCATAATAATTCCAAAATGTCTTCGGCGGGGTTTGTGTAATAAGGGATTGTATGACACCTTGGTTATCGTTCTCTAAGGTGACAGCCGTCTGCTTTTTTTTCAGGGCGAATTCCAGGCCGTTGAGGACAGAACACCATTCTGATTCGTAACTGTTGGCATGTGTAAAATAGGTATTTACGAGGGTGAATTGTTCTCCTTGAATGGTGTCTAAGAGGACGGCAGTTCTGGAAATCTTTCGGAATGAGCCGTCGGTCTGGATGGCGGCCAGGGCGAGGGGTTCAACTATAGAATTCTTACATATCGGAATTAACGTTGCGATACGTGAGACTTTGGAGAAAAGAGGGCGGGTGGAGAACATCTAGTAGTAATCATAGAATAACAAATCTCAGAATTAATATACAAATCAGTGCCCATCGGACTAAGTATTTCTTTTCTTTCGTGTCTTTCTATTCTTAGTAAGAGTAGTTTTCGATACAGAAGATGTATTAGACATAGTATTATTTGTATTAATTACAGGCATTATAGGATTTACAAGAATATGTGGGACAAATTGTTTTTCTATTAGATTATCTTCTTTTATTAATTTGAATGTTCTGTGAAATTCTTTCATTGTACTTACATATTCACGTGTATATTCATTATCAATACTTATAGCACCTACTATTCTTATTGGGTGTTGCGAGAACATACTGCCTCCTGATTGTGTTCTGGATAATTCTTTAACTAATTCTATATTATCTTTATTAAAAATACACATTTCACTATGGTGATATGCATTCGCTAATATATTTGGCAATCTAATAGGTGAAACAATACCATCATATTCAGGATATATTTCCTTTAATACTAGAATTAATTCTAAATCATATTCCATTACAGAACATCTGGAACGATTCCCATAATATTGAGTATCTAATTCTATTCCAAAGTCAATTGTTGGGACTCTTGGGATACGTATTAGATCTGCAAATTTTGTGTATAGTGTAGAATCCGGAAATCCCAATGGAAATAACAGTAATATCTTCTTTGAATTCATTCCTGGATTTGATTTAGAATACTTTATAATATTGTCTCTAAAATCATTATAAAAGCTATTTTTCGTTATGTCTAACAATTTTAGTGTCTTTTTACTTTTAAATTCACCAGTAATTGGACCATACCCAAAACTATCTTCTGCTATAAAAGTATACCATCCACCTAATAAATTTTCTCTTGTATGTGCTGAACGATATATTACTTGATCTGGTGATAATAAAAAATCAAACGACATATCTATCTATGTATTTATATTTGTAGACGAATGGGCATCTGAAATGACCATTTGAGCGATCAACTGACAGGGCATAAAACGGGTAGATTGTCAGTTTAAGTAATTCATATTACTCATCATAGAATAACATTTCTACTTCAATAAGCTCGTCGTTTTCTTCATCCTGGATTCTCTCAATTTGTTCTAGAATACTCGCCTTCAACGCCTTGAGACGGGTAGATACTTCTGGATTCTTTCGCTTTCCTTCAGAATTAATATACAAATCGGGATTGTATCGGATAAAGATAAATTTCCCACCATGGAGCATCATTAAATCGTCGTATCGCAGTAGTTCATCCTTTTTATCACGATATTTGTGCTGATTCTCATCAACTTCTACACATAAGAGGGTATTCCCAATAAGCCATCTGAAATCAATTCTACGCCGGCAAGTACAGTCTGGTTGCCCTGTCCAGAGTGATGTGTTGTGGATGAATTGCTGGAATTCTTTAGCGAGGAACTCACGAACTTTATGCTCATGTGTATTTTTATGAATCATTGCTGTCCTCGGGTCATCTGGAAAATTTTGTTCAAAGCATAAGGTACAGTAATGAGAATATTTTGCTTTCGCTCTGTGTTCAAAAGGACAAGGTAATTCTCCATTACCCTGGTAGTTTATTAATCCTAAACATCTAGGAGACATAATATCTAACATCTTTTCATTTTTACAAAGGACACAGCATGTCGGTTTCTTATCATCTCTTAATCCAAATACAGGTTGAGATTTTCCACATAGACACATTTTTGCTTTAACATTAATCATTTCGTTGGATCTACATTTCGCACAAGCTGTTGCTTTTTCTCCTTTGAGTCCAAATACTGGCTGCTTGCCACAAGGACATTTCTTACCAAGAATATTTACCATTGTATCGGTTTTACAAGAAGCACAACATGAAGGCGATTTATCTGTATTTAATCCAAATATTGGTTGTGCTTTCCCGCACTTACAGAGTTTGTGAGCTACATTTATCATCTCTTCAGTTTTACATGATAAGCAACAAGTGGGCTTTTTACTTCCCTTCAATCCAAAGACTGGAACTGCCTTTCCACACTTACACTTCTTTGTAATAATATTCTCCATTCCCTCCTTTTTACATTTCATACAGAAGCTTGGTTTCTTATCACCCTTCATGCCAAATACGGCTAATTTCCCACAAGGACACAACTGATTTATTACGCAAACCATACCATCCTTCTTACAGAGTTTACAACATGTTGCTTTTTCTCCTATAATGCCAAAGGATGGGATTGCCTTATTACAAACACATCTCTTATTCTTATCTTTAAGGTTAATCATATTAGGTTTCTTACATTCGCTACAGTATTCTGGGCGTTTATCATCTGGTAGCCCATAGGTTGGCAAGTGCTTCTTACAGAAGCATTTTCTATCAACAATGTTTACCATGTCCTTTGTCTTACATTTGGCACAACAAGAAGCCTTCTCATCAGGCAAGGCAAAGCGTGGGGTCGATTCTCCACAACAACAGATTCCAAATTGCGTTTTGGCACCCTTCTCCTTTCCGTGCTTCATACAATACTCTGGTTTCGCAAATCTGAATCCATAAGTGGCTTTAGATTTACATTCTGGGGAAGAGCACTCCATTCTAATAGTTGGAATATTTCGGAGAATTTAAATTCAATTTTTGACTTCCTAAAAGTGAAAGATGCTATAATCTTAGAGTTTTATAAACGCAATGTCATGTTTGTGACGTAAAATTAGCGCCCATCCTTGTTCTTTATCGGAGCCAAGACAAGCTTGATCTCGCCCAGGTTAGCAACGGTATACTTGAGAATCAGAGGGTAATCATTCTTCAGATACATCTCAATGGACGGGCACAGACTGGTACACTTGGTGAACAGCACCAGATGCTTGAGCTGGAAGATGCCCTGGACAACCTCTGATGCGCTGCCGGTCTTCTGAACCTTCATGGTGTTGTTGTTCTCGGACATGATAGTCTCCTGCTCAGCGAAATCGCCCTCGCACTTGAACATGAGGTCAGAGCCAGAAGAAGTAATCTCCACATCCAGCTTCTCACCCAGGGCATTCATATCACGGCAGATCTTCTGGAGGTCCAGAGAGGGCATGTGGATAATGTTGGAGAAATTGAGGTTGGGGATCTGAATCTCATCCACATTTGTGTCAAAGAGCTTGAGGAAGTAGTTTGTCACGGTGGACTTGTCGGCGTTCTCCATGCGAATACCGAGCTTGTTGGGATTGGACGCAGGCAGGTAGAGAGTGAGAGAGTCGTTGTTGCCCATGGTCTTGATGAGCTTGAAGAGGTAGATCATATTCACACCAAGAATGTGCTTGGAAGGGCAGTAGTAGTTCTCAAAACGGTCATTATACAAACGCAGATAAACGAGGACGGTGTGAGTTTCATCTACCGACATCACCTTGATGCCGCCTGCGTCAAACTCCAAATTTGCCTCCGTGAGAATCTCCTTGAGTGCTTCTATGAGCGTGCGAAAGGATCCAGCCTGAACAGTGCGAATCTCGAACAGGTTTCCATTTGCGTTAGCCTTGGCGCTCATCTAATGGCCGGAGTTGTTCCATCTTTAAGCAATTGACCGCGTATAATTCCGCCTTTTTTTCTTTCTTAAAGACTTCCTTTGTTTTCTTGTAGAGTTAAACATTCTGAGTGTCTGTCTGGCCACTAAGGGAGCGAGTATCGTCGCTCCCGCCACGCCGCCATAGACAGAAGGGTAGAACCCGCCTTTTTGCTTGAGGGTCTTTCGGTTTGGAGTTCGTTTCTTGGAGCCCACTGAGTGGGTGAGGGCGTTACCCATTTATTTATACTACGGATTTGTTCTATAAGTTTAAAAATTGGGAAGAACTCCATTCTTCCAACCTATTTTTAAACTGTAGTTTAAAAATTGATTGCCAAGCCTCCCCCCTTGCCCAGTCCCTACAAAAATGGACGCATCTGGTTCTAACTATAAGAAGCTTTCTCACCGTGAGCACATCCTTGAGCTGCCAGACACCTATGTCGGTTCCATTGAGACACACGAGGAGTGGCGCTGGGTTCTGGACGGTGCCAGGATGGCTCACAAGAAGATTCAGCTCAATCCAGGATTCTATAAGCTCTTTGATGAGTTGGTGGTGAATGCTCGTGACGCTCGCATTCGCAGCATGACCACGGCCAATCCTATCAAGAACATCGGCGTAACTGTGAAAGATTCTGATGACGGTAGTCTTCAGATCAGTGTGGAGAACGACGGCGAGGGCATCGCCATTGCCCAGCACCCTGAGCACAAGGTCTGGGTCCCTGAGCTCATCTTCGGTCACCTTCTGACGAGCGGCAACTACGACAAGGGCGAGGAGAAGATTGTGGGTGGTAAGAATGGTTACGGTGCCAAGCTGGTGAATGTGTTCTCCCACGAGTTCAAGGTGGAGGTGCGGCATCCTGGCTCAGCTCAGAAGTATACGCAGGTCTGGAAGGATCACATGTCCAAGTGCGAGAAGCCATCTGTTCGTGCCGATAAGGGGAAGGGGTTTGTCAAGGTCACCTACACCCCTGATCTGGGGCGATTCGTCGGCTTCGTCAAGGAGGACATGATCAATGTGCTCAAGACCCGCACCTATGAGCTGGCCGCCGTCTGTGGCAAGGATGTGAAGGTTTCGTGGAATGGTGAGGTAGTTGTGTCAAATACGTTTGAGAAGTTCGTGCGCCTCTTCTTGGCCGAGGGTTCCACTGCCCTTGTCCACGAGATGTGCGGGCCTCGTTGGGAGGTGGCGGCGGTTCTCACTCGCAACCTGTATTCTGACGAGGATGGCAGTGGTGCTGATGACGGTGCTCGTGCTGTCTCCTTTGTCAACGGTATCAACACCAAGAAGGGTGGCAAGCACGTGGATACGGTGGTGCGTCAGGTTCTGGGCGATTTCTGTGAGGCGGCGGCCAAGAAGAAGGTGCCTGTGAAGCCTGGTCAGATTCGTGATGCCGTCGTCTTCTTTGTGAACGCCACCATCGTGAATCCCTCCTTTGATTCACAGACGAAGGAGTCTCTCACGACTCCATCCGCCAAGTTCGGCAGCGCCTTCAAGTCCGAGAAGCTGGCCGACGGTCTGATGAAGATTGGCCTTCTGGAGGAGGCACAGGCGGCCATGGATGCCAAGTCCGCCAAGGAGGCCAAGAAGACCGATGGCACGAAGCGCAAGACTCTGCGTGGCTTTCCCAAGCTGGAGGATGCTCTGTGGGCAGGCACGGCCAAGTCCGTGGATTGTACTCTCATTCTGACCGAGGGAGATTCAGCTGCCACGTCGGCAATTTGCGGTCTGAATGTGGTGGGGCGTGAGCGCTTTGGCGTCTTTCCTCTTCGTGGTAAGCTCCTGAACGTCAAGGACATCAGCCAGGAGAAGTTCAATAAGAATGAGGAGCTGACCGCCATCAAGGCTATTCTTGGTCTGCGCCAGGGTCAGAAGTATAAGGACAAGAAGGATCTCCGTTATGGTCGTGTAATGGTGATGGCGGATCAGGATCATGACGGTAGCCACATCAAGGGGCTTTTGATGAATCTATTTCACACAGAATGGCCGGGCCTCATGCAGATGGGCTTCATCTGTTCCCTGGCCACGCCACTGCTGAAGGCGAGTCGCCGTGGCGAGACGGTGTCCTTCTACTCGCAAGGTGAGCTGGACAGGTGGCGTGAGGCACAGGGTCAAGCAGCGACCTCCTGGACTCTCAAATACTACAAGGGGTTGGGCACGAGCACGAAGCAGGAGGCTCGTGAGTGGTTTGAGAAGCTGGCGGAGATCAAGTATGACTGGGACGAGAAGGCTGATGATTCCATCTCTCTGGCGTTCAACAAGAAGCGTAGCGATGATCGTAAGGAGTGGCTGGGTGGCTATGATGCGGGGCGTATTCTGGATATTGGTGCCGGTGGCCATATCAGTTACACCCGTTTCATCAATGATGAGCTGATTCATTTCAGTAATGCTGATAACATTCGCTCACTTCCCAGTATCTTGGACGGGTTCAAGCCGTCTCAGAGGAAGGTGCTGTTTGCCTGTCTGAAGCGTGGGCTGAGGACGGAGATGAAGGTGGCGCAGCTTGCCGGGTATGTGTCAGAGCATTCCGCCTATCACCACGGCGAGGTCTCTCTGTGCGGCACCATCATTGGCATGGCTCAGAACTTTGTCGGGTCAAATAATATCAACTTGCTTGTGCCAAATGGGCAATTCGGGTCTCGTCTGATGGGTGGCAATGATTCGGCCTCGCCCAGGTATATCTTCACTTACCTGGAGGGGATCACGGACAAGATTTTCAGGAAGGAGGATGCCGGTATTCTTCGCCATCTGGACGATGACGGGATGATGGTGGAGCCGGATCATTACTTGCCTGTTCTGCCTATGCTACTGGTGAATGGGTGTGTGGGCATTGGCACGGGCTTTAGCACGGATATTCCTCCGTATAATCCTGCTGATATTGTGCGGCTGCTGAAGGACAGGATTTGCGGTCGTCTGAGTGACTTGCGCTATATGGGTCTGAAGCCGTGGTGGCAGGGCTTCAAGGGAGAGGTGGTGAGCGGTGGTGATTCTTGCTGGATCACGAAGGGGATGTATACCCTCCAGTCTGATGCTCGGACGATTACCATTACTGAGCTGCCTGTGGGTGTCTGGACGAAGGACTACAAGACTTTCCTGGACCAGATGTGTACGGCGGAGAAGACGAAGGCGACGGAGTATGCCTTTGGCGATGATGGTCAGCCGATTCTGAAGTCGTTTGATGATCTGTATACGGATGAGGAGGTGAAGTTTGTGCTCTACTTTGACCAGGACGGGTTTGAGGAGCTGAAGGCACATCCTGAGGACTTTGAGAAGCGCTTTCGCCTCACGTCTTCATGGAGGACGACGAATATGGTGGCGTTTGATGCTTCTCCTAAGCCAAAGATTACACGCTATGGCTCAGTGGGTGGTATTCTGGAGGCGTTTTATGGGCCTCGGTTGGCGGCCTATGAGGAGAGGAGGAAGAAGGAGATTGAGCGTCTTGCGGCGGAGGCGGTGGAGGCTGACGCAAAGGCTCGCTTCATTCGGGCTGTGTTAGAGGGGTCTATTGAGTTGCGAAGGGCAACGGATGAGGCCATCGTTGCCATGATGAAGGCGCACGATTTACCGGCACTGTCGCCTTCCAAACAGGCGGATTCCGTGGATGGCTGGGAGTATTTGTTGAGGCTGAGGATGGATAGGGTGAAGGCGTCGGCTGTGACGGATGCTGAGGCGGCGGTGGCGGCAGCGAGGGCGGGTGTGGAGAGCCTGGAGGCAACTACGGCAGGCCAGATGTGGCTGGCGGATCTGGCGGAGTTTGAGGTGGCCTATGAAAAGATGGGGACGGCTCGTGCGGCTGCTTGTTCTACCGGCAAGCGCAGCGAGGTGAAGAAGGTTAAGGTGAAGAAGTGATTCCTCTTACATTGCGGAAGCTACATAAATGTATTCAGAGGCAGAGATTTGGATCCAGAGCGGCTTAGATGAACCGGTCTGGCAAGAGGCACCGGCAGAGTGTCAATATCCTTCAAATAATACACATAGTGATCTACGGCAGAAAGAATATGGGGCACAGACCAATCGGCCACACGCTTATTAAGGTCAGCGATTTGTCCAGGGATATCGTTTGGCAGATTGCGAGCGAATTGGTAATAAATGGCTCTCATGATAATTTTTAATTCATCTACCGACTGATCATCGATCACGTATCCCTTGGGCTGGCTCTTGTCAAATACCTGTCTCTTTATCTCGTTTTGAATAATTACGGCGTTTTGCTGGGAGAAGAAGGTCTCGCTCAGCGGGGTCTTTTCCCAATTTCCACGGAGCATATCACCGGTAAAGTGTGCCTCGGCTGTGCGTTCGTAGCCGAATCCGGGAAAAGTGCCAGCCTGTGTCCCATCGCCGAGAGCTGTTCCTGAACCACCGGCAGAAGGAGGGCCTGATAATTTCACACGGCCGACATAAGTGTTCATCTCTACCTTCTTCAGTTTTTTTCAAAAGACTTAGTATAAGATGTCCGCTGGTACAAATGCATTTGCAGCAAAGGGAGGTTTCAATCAGTCTGGTGGTGCGTATTTCATGACTCTGGCTGCTCTAGAGCCTGATGTTACTAGTCTGACCAACAGCTTTATTAACACTATTACAGCTGCCGGCTCTAACTCTGGCGGTGCCTTTAGTAATGCTTCCTTTACCAAGGTGTCTATGTCCTCTATCGTAGGAGGCTCTAACACAAATGGTGCTTCCACTTTAGTGGGTGCTAACAAGATGCTGAAGGATATGGGTCGCACTGTGGTGTCTGCCGGCCGCACCTTCCGCAAGTTCGCACCTGTTCTAGCTAATTCTCCCAGCAGCTTCGGTGTAACTGGTTCCGCTGCCACTACCCTAACCACCGGCTATGCCTCCTTCTACCTGGAGGTGGGCCGTGAGACTGGCGTCCCTGCTCCCATTGCTCGTTATTTCTAAGTAGTTGATTTTCTAAACCCAGGATTGATAAATCCTATAGTTTAGACCCCTTAAACTCCGGCTTTTTTTCTGAATCTTAAGTATAAGATGTCCGTAGGTACAAATGCATTTGGCGCAAAGGCAGGTTTCAATCAGTCTGGTGGTGCGTATTTTATGACTCTGACAGCATTTGAGACTCAACAAGGTTCTAATACGGCACCTCTAGCTGGTACATTCGTGAATACCCTTGTGACTGGTGGCTCTAACTCTGGCGGTGCTTGGGTCGGCCCCACTCTCGCTCTGACCACGATGTCTAACATCCTAGGCGCATCTAATGCTGGCCAGGCCTCTACCATGGGTGCCAGCATCGGCCTCACCGCTGCCAACAAGCTGCTGAAGGACATGGGCCGCACTGTAGTGTCTGCTGGCCGCACTTTCCGCAAGTTCGCCCCTGTGGCTTCTGCTTCTCCCAGCAGCTTCGGTACGGTTGGCGCAGCAGGCGCAACACCTAATGCTGGCTACGGTGCTTTCTACCTAGAGGTGGGCCGTGAGGGTGCTGGTGCTGGTTCTAACATTGCGCCTATCGCTCGTTATTTCTAAGTCTAAGTTTCTTAATTTGTGTAAAATGGTCTCTATTGGTTTTGATCTGTTACTAACAAATCAAAAGCTATAGTAGAATGGACTTTTGGGTGATATTATATTCCTTGGTTTGTGTGGTTGTCGGCGGCGGCTTCGTATCCATGTTATATAACCGTGGCCAGACCATGGGCTCAATGGCCACCCTAGTCTTGTTAATTCTGGTGTTTATCTTCTTCGGCCTTCGTTGGTTTCCTGGCGGTAATCTGAACGGATCAAAGCCTGGCAAACTGGCCTGGCCTCCGATAGTCAACGTGTGCCCTGATTTCATGGTGTCTTGGACTGCCCCTGATAAAAAGGTGTATTGCTATGACGCCGCCAATGTCTATAATCTAAAGACTGCCAGTGCCGCACCACCTCTCGTGTCAGGACTAACTATCGGCACGGCAACAAATCAAAGTGCTTATTTAGTCAAAGACCCAACTGTTGGCTCAACCACAAGCACCTTAGCATCCGCCCCTACTCGTTGGCCACTGGTAAATGCCATGAATAGGGAAGCCAACACTGTGCTCACAAATGCCGCAAAGTATCTACGCTGGGAAGGCGTGTGGGACGGTCAGAGTGTCACTGCTACGAAGGCCTCCCTTCCTTAGTAACGGAGTAAAGACTCACTTCCTTGAGACAGTCTAAAGTATCTCCTTCTTACACAATCAGTGGATGTCAGGAAAAACCATATGTCTTCATCCAACCATTGAAAATAGTATTCTTCAATGGTTCGCAAACAGAACAACCCCCGCCGTCTTTCTCGTCGGTCCTCCAGGAGTCGGCAAAACCACTCTCGCCTATCGTGTCATGGAGCAGAATAATATGCGAGTGAGCGAATTTAACGCCTCTCACACCCGTTCTGGAGCCTGTTTCAGAAAGATTATTCTTCCTCTTCTCCAACGAGGCGGCGTCATTAACATGATGGAAACCGGCAAGAAAGGCGGCCTCGGAGTAATTCTGGACGAGATTGATGGACTCAGTAGCGGTGAGAAAGGCGGTCTTCAGAGTCTATTGGCCTATCTGAGAGAGTGGAAGCCCAGTAATCCGGGCGTTCCTGTGATCTTCATCAGTAACACCATTCAGCAGCGCATGTTACAGATGATATCTCGGTATTGCCTCACCTTCAAAGTGACGAACGCCGATGAGGGGCAAGTTCGTGCGCTCATTGGCAAGGAGGTTCCAAATCAATGGAAGCAGTTTGCTCTAGGAGATCTACGGCCTTTGCTCCGAGGGGAATATAATGAAGAGCGGTATGTGGATGATGATTGCCAAGAGCCTATTCCTGAAGGAGTGGTGCCTTTGGCGAAATGGTGTCTGTATTCCGAGATGGATCCATTCTTGACTCTGGAGATGGAGAATAATGACAGTAATTTGGCTGGCCTGGTCATCGCAGAAAATATACCAGATCGGTTGGAATGTGTAAAAGGAGATACTCGTGAGGCCTGGGACTTGTATTTGAAGATGTTCAAGTGTATTCAGGAATCGGATTATGCCGATTATTGGGCATTCTTTTATCAGACCTGGCGTCTCCTGGGTCTCTCACAGGACGTGAAGATCAATACGATGAACTTGTTTCTGAATAAATACGCACCGTATCATGGTTCGGCGGCTGAGAAGAAGAATGGTGGGCCGCCGGCGGGAGATATTCGCTATACACCGGTTCTGACAAAACAGTCGGCGCTCTTTAATGCCTGGAAGCTCTTGTGTGAAATCTCAGACACACAGGGGGTTCCGATTCGGTTGACGCCGGCTGCTCTCATTATGGCGGCGAACGTGGAGGCGGCGAATGGGGGTGGTGGGAAGAAGCAGGATAAGAAGAAAAAGGTGGAGAGTATGTTAATTACCCTTGAGCCGAAGGCGACGTGAGCCTTTGGCCTTTCTGCCCTTTCTGGCCTTGACCTTTTTGGTTTTTCTCCCCTTGCCTCTGGCACCGCCTCCTTGAACTAGAGGGCTAAGTTTATCAATAGCAGTTGTGTAAAAAGAATCACAAGGATCACATGACCGTATTTCTTCTTCTAAAGAGGTATATACGGGGCCCTTTGGTAGCAGAAGCGACATAATATATAAGAAACCTATTTGTAGACTCTCTGAACCACGGACATTAACACGAGTATCATGAGGGCCAGTTTTCTCAAAGTCAATGAGTTTTACAGAATCTTGTGTAACCAGAATATTTTCTGTAGAAAGGTCGCCATGAACAAGGTTAATTGAGCGCAAAGCTTCCAAGGCTTTGGCCAATTCAATGAGAATCTTGACAGGTGGTGGAGAGGTTTTTTTCTCATGAATATAATCTGTTAAGACTTGTCCCTCTACGTATTCAATGAGCAGAAAGAACATCATTCCATCCAGATCTCCACCATCATATAAGGTAGGGAAATAGGCTCTCTGCTGAGGTGGAAGGGCGTCTAATTGTTGATAAATGGCATGTTCTTTCTTTAATAATTTATATTTTGTCGTATCATTTCTCGCTGCCTTATTTCCCATCTTCATCACCTTTGTTACACCGTCTTGTTTGAATGTATAAACTGACCTTTCTCTATCTTCTCTTATAGATATATCATCAGGTCTAAGAATATCGTATTCCATAAGTAAGCTTTTCATCTCATCATATGATAGGGTTGGTTGTGGAGAAGGGGTTTGGATCATAGGAAGTAAGAAAGGATCTTCAGACCCCTGACTATTAAATCCACCACTGCTACCGCTGCCCCCAAATCCTTCTAGAGATCCGCCGCCATATGACTCCTGTGAGTTTGGTGGAGTCGTCTCCATTCTATTTAGAGCCTTTTTATAAAGAAAGTCTAATGTATCTGGACGACTTGATGCCTGTGTTAAAGGCGGATATTGAGTATGCCTTGAGGCATACGGAAGCATATTCCTACAAAATCGGATTCCCTTATCCTGGGTATCCAAAATTTATATATGGTGGCCTTGATAAGGCGACTATATATATGAATTCCATTGAGAAATACCCTATTACACAAATCATAGAGAGGCTCAAGGTAGCCTTTCCACACTGTTATGTTTTCTACGATGAGATCCAGGGCACTATTCGCGTTCGGTTAAGAGCTGAATGAAATGAAGAGGACCAGTTCTTCCCATTCGGTAAGCCCTCCCAAGAATTTGTTTTTCCTCTTCTTGAACCATTTTATGAAGAAGAATCACATGGGTGGCGCAAGGAATATGTATTCCTGCCGCAGCGTTACGACTATTGAGAAAGAGAATCTTGATGCGCCCTGCCTCAAAACTGGAAAGAAGCGAGGCAATTACGTCTTTATTGCCTTGAAGGGAAGCGGAGGGGTAGGTGTTAGATAGGTTCTCTTGTAAGGTGTATAGGGGATTCTCGTAACGGCTGAAAATGAGGAATTTGCCTGTCGGATTCTCTTGTAATATTTTCAGGAGCGCCTCGGACTTTTTAGGGAGGCGGGACTGAGATCGTGAAATGCTTTGTGCGCCAATGGCACAGAGTTGGCTGGGATGGAAGCTGGTGCGGCAAAGAGGGCAGGCCATTGTTCTCGCCATCCAAGGAAGAATACAATTGGCGCAAAAGGTCTTTGAGCAACATGGCGTAAGGAGAGGATTGGTCTGGGTGTCAAAACAGATGGAGCAATTCTCATTGGAATTAATTCGCTCTTGAATGCCGTTGATTTGTTGCGTGAGGCGGCTAATTTTATCTTCAAGGGCTTTGAGCGCCGCCTCTTTTGCCTGTGGTGTGGCGTAGGTCTCTTCTCTCTTGAACGCTAAGAGGCGCTCCAGACGCTCGATTTCCTTCTTCTTCCCATCACAAACGGCCTCCACGATGCTCACATTGGTATGAGAACTGATGCCGAGGCTTTGTAGAGCGCCTTGAACGTCGCCGGCGTTCAGCATCGCCTCCACTTCAGACGATATCACATGCTGGACGAGCTGTTGAGAATAAGGCGTTTCACAGCGTATAATCTGATTTACGAGAGGAGGTAGGGACACCGAGGCGTCCAAGAATTCGTCGGAATTTAGCACCACGAGATGACTTCTGAGGGGATGAAAAGATTTTATCATATTTGCGAAATAGGTATTGCTTTGTGTTTTAAAGAATGTGACCGAAGGATGGTTGGCGATCTGCGTATTCACAGTATCTTTTAACTTAGGATGGAGGGAATCAAGAAAGGCGGTGGGCAATTGTCTGAGAATATAGGAATGATAGTATTGATTTGTAAAAAGGAGATTATTGAAACTGGCTGTGATATACCAGGTAATGAGACCTTCAGGGCGTTCTACATTTTGAGACAGTTTGATGGTATCTGCCTCGTCGTATATCACACGACGCCAAGTGGGAGATATATTTCTGGCACGGAGAGAAGTCATGAAGATGGGGAGAAGGGTATTGCTGATCAGTGTTAAATGAGCTCCTTGGAGGCTGGTGACGAAGGAATCTTTATCAAGATCTTTGAGGGTTTTCATATAGTGGACTTTGAGAGTGGTATGTGTTTTCACTGTTTCTTGCCATTGTCTGTATATAGTATGAGGGACGATGACGAGAGAATCATAGAGGACTTCTGGCATTTGTAGAGGGAGGATGGAGAAACATGCCGATGTGCTTTGAGGGTGTAGATTGCTCATGGGGGCTTGCTGTCGCAAAGGTTCTAAGCTCATTTGACTGATATGGCCGAGAACCATGAAGGTCTTTCCAACACCGACACGGTCGCCGAGGAAGGCGTATTTACTAAAAAGGGTTTCTTGAGATCCTGGAATCTGGAATCCTGTGCGGAGGGCGGTCTCTTTTTCTTTCATTGCGTGGAGGGCGGCGAGTTGGTGGGCCTTGAGGGGGGTTTTCATATGTTCTGGTTGCTGTGTAAAAGGAGATTCTGCCGTGAGAGCATTTGAGAATGTTTGATTAAACATTTCCAAATGATTTCTTAATGAAGCTAGGGAGTTCATATCTGGTGTTTGGCATCTAAGATGGTTTAGGCGGAGGCTCAGGCTTGAGGCTTAGACGGAACCTAGGCAGTGGCATAGAAATTCCTGATCTCGGCATCACGGATAAAATCCTTGATCTTGTATTTCGTCTCTGTGACAAAGGGTGTCTTCTCATCTCGCATCTTCTTCTTATCAAAGGTATTCTCACTGTGACTAATCACGAGCATCACTGTCTTGGAATCAAGCTGGACCATAGGATTACTGTATGAGTCTAGGAACGACTTCTCCTCAGCGTGAGTGACGGTCTCGTCATAGAAATGGGTCTTGGCATACTCCTTTTTTACGGCGAGGGTGCCATTCGTGCAGTGATTCTTGTTATAGGGACCGAATTTGTAGATTTTCTGGATATCTGTGTAAAAGATGAATATCTCGGATGAGCCGGCCAATTGGACTTTTGGCTGTTGTGCCATCTTGAAGACGACGTGCTTGACCCGATCAGGATGGTAATAATCATCGTCGTCCATCGCCACCATAATATCGCCCTTTGCCTCCTTGTGGAGAATGTTGCGCTTTGCCCCAATCAGCAGCTTCTCGTTCAGACGAATATATCTGATATTGGGAATCTTGAGATCCTTGAACAAATCTTCCACGGGATCCGTGCCGTCATCCAAGATAATCCATTCCATCTTATTCTTGGGATATGTCTGTGCCTCGTAGCACTTGATGGTATAGGGCAGAAATCTGCGACGATTATAGGTTGGAGTTAGCACAGACACGAATGGACGCTCTGACATTAGGTATAAGTTGGGGATATTCTTTAGCCTTTTGGCTTTTTGCCAATAAGGCGGTCGCTCCAACCGTGGTTGGTCTAGCTTTTTGGAATCTGTAAGCCACCTTGGTGGGCAAAGCCAGGTATCTGGGCAAATTCATTTAGAATGCTCGGCAATAATCTCTTGTTTAATATTTTTACTGACCACAGCTGCCTCTCTTTCGGCCGTCTCCTTTTGTTGTTGTGCCGTCATCCATTCTCTTATCTGGGGAGTATCGGCGTATCCAAAGAGTCTGCGATTTAGGGTGAGCGGTTCAGAAGGATCGTAAGGGGTCATTGGGAATAATCCTTCATACATCGGCGCTGGTGTTTTCCAGATCATGCTTTTAATGATCACCCAAAGATAATAGGGGCCGAATATGGGAACAAAGAGGAAGGTGTATACGAATACTAGGAGACGGTAAGGAAGGGGTTTATAGAGAAGTTCATTAGCGGCGAAGGAGGCACATCTGAGACCGACCAGAACATAGACGATCCAGAACATAGCTTGACCAATAACGCCTAAACTATCCAAGACATCATCGTATGCCGTTCGTTTCAAGTCGGCCGCTTTTTTCTCAGCATCTTCCTTTTCCTTTTTAGAGAATTTCGTTTCGCCCACAGATGCCCTTGCGTTATCTAGAGCGGTACGCTTTGCTGCTGCTGTTTCATCAAATTGTGTGTTACGATCCTTAACAACACGAGGAGAGACTTCTATATTATTATTCCACCACACAAGTTCGGTTTTGAAAGAATTAATGTATGCCAGATATTCGGGTTTTTTAAAGAAATCAAGTTGTTGCTGAGCTTTTGCTTTTTCTGCCTCGTTCATCTTTTCCCAACGGTTTTTAATATCATTCTTGATGCGTTTTTGTTCAGAAATAAAGGCATCCAATGTATCAGCGACATTTTTCCTTGCTGTGAGGCGTAACTTTCTTCCAGCCTCGGCATCTTCATTTGAAAGGGGCGGTTTGCCAAAGGATAATTGGAAAGGATAAGGAGGCAAAGATTCATCTACCGTCAAATCGGCCGGATTTAGAGTTAGTTTTGTTTGCTCCTTATATGCCGTATTGAGAGAATTATATGATTTCTCTCCAGCGGCTTTGCCTGTGGCTTTGCCACTCTGTACAGCTTTTTCAGCAGAGAGATTTAGACTGTCCATCTAATGATGCCGATAATAGAAAATCTAACTTCTACACAGATGGATTGGATAGTCGTCATCCCATCCTACAATCGGGTTGATACCTTAAAAGAAAAAACCTTGGCTTTGTTACAAAGCTACAAGATACCCAAATCCAAAATCTATGTCTTTGTGGCCAATGAAGAGCAGAAGGCGCTGTATGAGGCAGGCGTTGGTGACGATGTGGGTCACATTGAGGTTGGTGTAAAAGGATTAGCTGAAGTTCGCAATTACATCTTTGACTTCTTTCCGAAGGGCAAACACTTAGTATGTATGGACGATGATATTCGTGGTCTGATAGAGTTTGATGCGACCAAGAAGCGCCATGAGAAACCGCTAGTTTCCTTGGAGAAGGTGTTTGAGCGGGGATTTGCCGAATGTAAGAAATCTGGCGCTCGGTTATGGGGAATCTACCCATCACCGAACGGGTTTTTCATGAAGGATACGGTGACCACAGATTTACGGTTTATTATTGGAAGTTTCTGGGGATGCGTGAATCCAGGCTCTGAGATAAAACTGAGGTTAGGATCGGAAAAGGAGGATTATCAGAGAACCCTACAATTCTGGGAGGCGGATGGGGCGGTGGTGCGGTTAAATTTCGTCTCGGCCAAGACGGCCTATTACAAGGAACCTGGTGGAATGCAGGAGGGGGACAGGGTGGGCAAGCAGCGGAAGACGGTCAAGGCGATGTTGAAGAAATGGCCTCAGTATATCAAAATGAATCCTAGGAGGAAATCTGGATATCCTGAAATTTTGTTGGTTAAGCCAAAGGCTGATGGGGATAAGCCAAAAAACACGACACGAAAGGTGAAAAAGACAAGCCCTCTATAGGGCGTATTATAGGGCGTATTTGTTATGGCCCTCTATAGGGCGTATTTGTTATCGCCCATACCAGATTCAACAACGAAGAAGTTTAAGTTTTCTACATAGATGTTCATGCTGTAGATGTATGTAGAGTTGACAGGGAGAGGAAACACTTGTAAATCCAATTGGAATTTACGGATTCTGCTGCTGTTGAGAGAACCAGAAGGTTGAAAGGTGGGGCTGTGGAGTTCAAAGGTATAGACAGGAATATGTGTTTTTGCCCCACCAGAAAGATATTTGAAGGCCGTTAAGTCTGTGTAAAATGAATTTGGTTTGAATTCCTGGAGTTCATTTCCATCGGCGAGAATTCTCAGATTCTGAATAATGTCCAGTTGTCCATTCGCCACGAGAAGTCCCGTGGCCGATTCCGCTTGAATAAACTGACTCGTGTTTGTCACCTGTGTGTTAATTCTCGGTCTGTCTGGGTAGGTCGCCCAATTGGTGAAATTCATGAAATCATTCTTGTAAAGAAGACTATCAGAGCGACGAGGGACCAGAATGAGTCGTGTGATCGGATTATGAATATCTAAATTGAGCAAATCATTGCCTATAATTTCTTGAAATGTCACTTGGGTCACTTGGCGTGTCACATACATGAGAGGGGAAGTTGCGAAGAGAACACGTTCTTTCTCAGGGAGAAAGGCGTAAGTGGTATGGAGCGTGGGTTGGAATGACCAGCTATTGAGAGCAGGAATGGTTTGATTAATATCCGTCAGGAAATTCTTCATTTGGCTGTTTGTAGAATTGGCATTAATATAGGTGGGTGTGTTTGGAGATAGAGGTTTGATTTGTGTCGGATCAACACGATATCCTGGGGCGGTTCTGTTTCCAGACAGATCCAGAGTCGTATAGAGTGTCTGAGCGGGATTCAGATTGATAGTGATATCGGCCGTGTAATACTGGAGACCGATTAAGGGGAGGGATTCGCCATCTTCAGTGAACCAGAAGGGAAGAGGGACGTAGATGGTGTAAGATGGGATGGATGGGGTGTTGGTCTGGGTTGAGTTACGGATATCTGGATAGACAGTGGGGTATTCGCCGCCTGTGGCCGTGATATTTCCATATAATCCAACGGCAGGGTCGTTGAGTTCTGGCACATCTCCCACGAGCTGTTGCCATTTGGCGAATTTATCAGCGGGATAATCAATGAGGGCACGGGCCATGAGATATTCGCCAGTGAATTCTTGAATCTTGTTCGGCCCAACAGTAATATAGACCGATTGAATCGCCGCCGCCCCCAGTGCCCTTACCCATTTGAACTCTTGTTGCGTGGTGGGACCAGCGGTCGGATTAATTGCCTGATACTTGCTGTAAATGGCGGGAATTCTGAAGGAGAAATAGGTGTCTGTGAGCAAGTCGCCGACACGATCAATACGTGCCCTCACTTGAGTGGAAGAGTCGAAGGGATAATCAGTGGGTCCGTCCATCGCCTTTGTCGTAGTCTCAAGAGCAAAATGGGTATATTTCTTGAATGTTTTGTAAAAATAGGTCATATCTGGGTTTCCAGATAGGAGCACATTTTGTGTTCCAAAACAGATGAGATTTAACAAACCGCCACCGGGCATTCTGATTATATGCGCATGAGTTATCTTTAGATTTGGCCCTAGATACCTTTGCGTTGAGTCCACCAGGTATCAAAGAGATAGGGGGGCTTGTCCATGGACTGTTCATCAAACTGGCTGCTGGGACCCAAGTTGAGCAGGCCCTGGATCTCGGAATAGGTCAGGGCATAACTGAAGTAGGTCATGCTGCTGATGTATCCAGAAAACTTGCCGCTCACGTAGAAGCTCTCACCAGCAGGGACTCCGTATTTGGTGGTGGTGCCAGTGGTATTACCAAAATCGGTCTGGCTTGTCTTGGTATTGGGGAATAGGATGAGAGACTGGTAGTTCTGGTAAGGGAGTGTTCCCTTGAGAGAGAGTTTGTTCGCCAGATTTCCATTCACGTAGGCCTCTAGACTGCTGTTATGCAGAACAATGGCCAGGTGAAACCACTTATTCAGAGGAATCTGAGTCACATCAAGGGCGTTGAACCAGCTGTCATAGGTGTTCATCATGATGCGCAGAGTTGTTCCGCCAGTCTGGCCAGAAGACACAAAGACACCAGGGCCCATCAGGGGGAATGGACCAGACTCATAGCCCTTGTAGAACACGGACTTCCAGCTTAGAGTGCCTGAGCCATCATCAGTGTCATCGGAAACATAGAGGAAGGTGCTATAGGAGAATTCAATGCCGGTCAGCTGATTATCAGATGACGGAAGATTCTTACTTGCTGGGTTATTAGGATCTTGCTTTACAATAATTGTTCGTGAGGAAGATCCTGTAAAGGGATAGACCGCCACACGAGAGTTTCCATAGCTCAGGTAAGCACGGTACAGCTGCTCAATGACCAGATAAATGAAAAAGACTGCGGCAGTTATCCCTACCGCAATCAAGATCTGTGGAAATATATCTGTGCTTGTCGTATCCATTCTAAAAAGAAGAATCATATTTTACATTGACGCTGAGCTTAGGGAGTTGCCACAGATGCGGGGGCCGTTGCGGTAGATATAGATCCGAAATTCACATTGACACTCACCAGGTTTGAAAAGAAGTTGCTAATGCTGAAACCGCCACCAGGGCCTGCCTGGTATAATGCCCACACGGCATCGGGTGTTAGTGCGTAATTGTAGAAGTTGCCGTTTGCGAAGAAGCCTTTCAGGTTTCCATTGTTGTTATATCCAAAGGTTGCCGTGCCCTTACCATCTGCCGCCGATAAGGCGAATGGTGCCTTATATACACAAGACCGGACAAGCTTACCATCAATATACACATCAAGAGTCCTTGAATTCGCTACAGCCGTGATGAGTACCCAGCGCTGGTATTCAATGCCGTTAATAATGTCGCAACTGTCCTTGCTGGTGTATTTAGAACCAGTGTTGTAATTAGTAGTGATATCTTGGACAGAATAATTTGTGGATGTGTATCCAGTTGTCATTGAATTATCAATCTTACTGGAGGTGTTATCGCTGGTAGATTGACGGACAATCAGAGCGCCGTTGGTGGGATTTAGACCAATAAAGATCAGGGTATTGCCTGTGGCTGGGGAGGCAGTATAGGAACCAGATGAGATATCCATTAAATGTGCTAGAGAAGCGCCACCAGCACTAGAAAAGCCCTTAGTATCGGCAATATAGACCCAGAAACTGGTGGAATACTGGCCGCCGTCCAGAACACCGGTTAGAGCAGTGGCCGCCACCACGGGCTTTGTGGCTGAGAGCGTGGTTGTGCAGGGGACGGTTCCTTTAAGAATCTCTACAGATGCCTGCGCAACATTTGACCCGTATAAGTAGTTATATACCTGATATAAAACAATACAGAACACGATAAATAAAATAATGGACATCACCGTGCGAACAGTGCCATTGCCGCTATTCTTTGGTGTATTGGCAGCAAGCATTCTGTTATTACTATAAACTTTTAATCACTCCCTTGTTAGTGAACTGTGCTGGAATAAATGGTACCAAGTCCCAAGTTGACCATTATTGAACAGTGCTGGAATAGACGGCAAACGGATTCAGCGGTTTCACAGGAGGAAGGCTATTACAATTTCCAAACACACATTCGGGCATACTCAAATTGAAATCAAACTTTATCTCTTCCAGGTAAAAGGGTACACCACGTGTATTCACAAGAGCCGACACATCCGCTTTCACATCGCTCTGCGACTGTGCCTTCGCAAATCCTGTAAATAATCCGATTTTCCCTTGCCATTCTGGTATGCCGGCCTTCCAATCAGCTCCAGTGGAAGGAGGAAGAGGGACATTGTCGCAGAGCTTGGATGCCACCAGTTTCTCCCCATAGAAAACATCAAAGCGTCGCCCTTCTTTCACGATCGTAATGACCGTCCAGCGTTGTAAGGGGATAGCCGGAAGTGGGACACTTTCCATGAAACTGTTGAGATTTCCAGTTCCAGTATTCACTTTAAGTAATGCCGGAATATATGGTTTATCATTAGTGGAAGTGTACCCTGATGCCCAGAATTCAAGAGCATTGCCAATATAGAGCAGCTTGGATAAATAGGAGCTCGTTGATACGGCGCATCGTGTACAATCTGTGGCAACGCAGGCGCACTTGCCGAAGGAATAGTCGGAACAGGAAGGTCCGAAGGTCGTGGCAACCTGAGTATCGGCAGGAGGATTTATACAATCAACCTTTGACACAGTTTTTGGAGCCCTGTCAATATAGACGGCAAATCGTATAGAGGTAGGAGCGCCAGTCCATGGACACTTTGAATTTGGTAAGACAGTCTGATCTGCTTTGGACAACTCATACATTGCCTTATCGCCTTGATAGGATGCCGGTTTTCCTGCGAACATAAGAATGATATATGCCAAGCTTAATGAAACGGCTAGAAAGAGGATGATCTCTACTAGCATTCTACTATCATTGACATAGTTTAGCTAGGGATTATATGATGGAAATTAGACCAACAAGTCCCACATCATAACAGCGATACAAAGAACCATTTCTGGTAACATACTGTTACTAGAAATGTGTCTCTAGACTTTTTGCTCAAGTATTACAAGAGCCTGAACCAGATTCTACAGGCATATTGAAATCACTGACTAAAGCGAGGGCAGGTTGTGCCCTTTGGACTTCGGGATAACTTATCGCACGAGGCCATAGATGGAAATTCTGTAAGAAAACGGTCTTGGTTGGTAAATCGGCCCAGGCAGGAGGAGGGAAGAAACGCTGTGGGCTGGCCGTCGTATCCGTTGGCAAACTGTTGGAAGAATTTAAAGTAAGTGTGGATGGGATAGTGCGTTGGAACGCCTGTTTTGCGTTAATATAGACTGTGAATGACTTTTGTTCCACCACCACTGTCACACGGAAAGGAGTGTATAAGGGGATATTCTTTACTTGTCTTGTGCTAAATGGTGTTCCTTCAGGCCCAGAGAAGAATGTCACAACCAGATCATTTGTCTGTGTTAAATACATAAACATAGATGAAACTTTTTTCATATAACTTGCGATATCCACTTCTGTTGCTGGAGCTACTACCGCTGGAGCCGTGGCTAGAGGATCCGCCACAGCCGTGGTTGGTGCTGGAAAGATATTTGTACCATTCTTGTAAGTCTTGTATAAGATAACACGATTCGTTGCCGTGGTATCTGTCATCCTGCGCACATAGAGATCAACAGAAAAGGAGAAACTGTTGATAAATGGATAAGCTGATAGAGGATCCACTTTTTGTGTGGTGGAGAGGGGGTCTGGTGGTGCGTAGACTAAGGGGAGTGGCTGTGTCTTATCATTCCAATACACTTTATCATCGGAGGAAGCAGAGACTCCAATCAATCCTTTTGCCCCTGGTGTAAATTTAAATACGGGTGTGATGGTGAAATGGACGACCACGAGAACCAGAAAAAGGATAAAGGCATACAGAACCAGATAAAATAGGACGTTTAGCGTATATGACCCATTTTCAGCAGTAGCGTAGCTAGAGACATAGGATGATGTATAAGAACTGGCTGAGGCCGCTGAACTGGCGACCGATCTTGCGGCAGATCCAAAGCCCTTTAAAATATCTTCAGCTGTCTGAGGAGCGGTTATAACGGCTGGGGCGCTCATTCTGATTCAGTGACAGTTCTCTTTTTGCGAGTTAATCTCATCGTCTTCGGATTGAATCCAATAGTTTTGAAATACTTACGTGTATGAGAATCTTTACATTGTCTCAGCTTTTCACGAAGATAACACACAAAGCTCACACGGCTGAACGATTTCTCTGAACCCATCGTCCCTGTTTCGGCATCTTCTTTGTGAATTCTCGGCAGTTCCTTATTCGCCTTCTTGTCTGCCTCAGTTTCCACCAGTTCTGTGTTACAATGCCATTCATGAACATCCATGGCCAAGAAATCTCCAGTGCGCACATTGAACCCAACACCGTACTGGGGAAACAGGGTATAGCCGCCATGATATTCTCCACGCTCAATTACGGAAAGATTGCCATATCCTTCTTTGAAATCGCCGGCATCTCGGTGAAGAGCGGTGCGGAAGTTGCGGTTAATGGTCACAGAAGAAAAGGCCGTTTGGGGAATGTGTAAAAGAGGTTTCTCGCTCGCCGCCTTTTCTTGAAGTGCGTATCTATCGGGGACTAGAGTGGCAAAGCAATCGTTTATGGCCCTGATGAAGGGGAGACCGTGTTTATAGTATTTCCAGTAGCGCATGGTGTAGGAAGTAAGGCGACAGGGCAGTTTCATGAAGGGGGTGGCGTCAAAGTAGCCGAGAACGGAACTGAATACGTTATTATTTACACGCATCTTGCCATCGTAGGCGGAGTGGCCCTTGATTTTCTGGGGATTGCGTTTTTGCCAGTATTTCCCTTTGACGTCAATGGGGCCGGCGGCGGCACCACGATTTCTGGAGGCGGCGGCGGTGATCCAGAAGCCTTCCCAGCCCGTCTTAATAATGGCGGGATCAATTACCTTCTTTCGGAGCTTCCCCAGGAGTTTCTTGTTTCCTTGTTCATCCTCGGTATAGACGTCAATGTCCTCGTCGTATATTGTGATGCCGGTTTCGTCAAAGTATTTGCCCTCTTTGTCGGCAATTTCCTCATCGGTCATGGCCTTTTTGACAAGGACTTCCTTGGCCTTCTTCTTGAGAGGGAGGGCCTTGGTATACGTTTGGAGGCCGACATAAATATCATCTTTGAATTCGGTGAGGATATTTGCGTCGTCTTTTGCCTTTGCCCCACCCACGAGGCTCATCTGCTAAGTCTTAATCTTTTGTTTAATGTCTGCGAGTCTTCTTGCCCTTAGAACCCTTCTTAACCTTCTTAGAGCGATTACCTTTGCCCTTGCTCTTGCTCTTGCCCTTGCCCTTCTTACGATACGCACCGCCCACTTGTTCAAGCATGTATGCATCACCACCCGCACTCTTAAAAGCAGCAAAGAGATTAGTATTAAAATCTCCTTCGCTTATGGCATCAGGTTTAAATGAACCCATGTCCTTGAGGGAAGAATATAGATCTTGTGCCGGTGGCATAGCTCCTAAGCTCCTAATTGCACCCATTGAATCCTTTCCATTGGCAAATACCTTACTAAATAATGGAAAAAGAAGAGAATTACCCTGACCTTGATTTATTAACCATTTCGCCATTTTGCCATAATCCGCAGAATTCATTCTATTTTGTGTTAATCTTTTGTTGTGCCGACCATCCATAAAACAAGGGCAGCAACTCCTGTTACACCAACTCCTAGAGCCACGCCCTGTGCCCTCGCTTTCCAATCGGCCTCGGCGAAATCATCAGGTGTCCAGATCGGTGAGCGTTTTAATTGGCCCATTCTGGCATATCCCTTAATCACCTGATTTTCTGTGAAAGTCTCCTTTCCTAGACTCTTATTGACTTCATTATGTAGGAGGACAGTCCATTTGAAGAGATCTGCTCGCCTGTCTAGATGTGGTGTAATAGGGTATTTATCCATGTGTTGGACGTAGTGATCACGGCAGACGGGACAGGGGATCAAGAATTTCAGACTTTCATAGAAATCTCGTGCGGCCTTTTTGTGTCCATAGGAGGGTTCGGCGGGAAAGCCGAGGGCGGTGATATGGATGGTATGCCAGAAAAAGGGTCCCCAGATTTCTGGAGGGAGATGCATTCTATTCCCCCTAATGATTTTGACCGTGGGCATTTTCCTCGGATTGTTTGCAATGCCTCAAAAGCATAAAGCCCCTTGGGCTATGAAAGGGAGGGAGATGTTCAAGAATACAAATACGAGCATTTGTAGTAATTGTGGCGGTCAAGGACACACGTTTAGACAATGTATCGCACCAGTGACGAGTTATGGAGTGATTATGGTGCGTCCTCAAGAGGGATTCACCATTGCCTCTGCCCTGGCAGGGAATCAGGGACTCGTGACAGGGATGGAGAATCAGCCCCTGGAGTTTCTGATGATTCAGAGGAGGGACAGCCTCGGATTCATTGAGTTGATGCGGGGCAGATATAAGATAACCGATATTGACTATATTCGTCTTCATATGAACGGAATCACGGAGGATGAGCGTCGCAGGTACTGCCAGGGACCGTTTGAGGAGTTGTGGAATGGGATGTGGGGTCTGGACCATTCGCATTTGTATAAGAACGAGTATGAGACGGCAAA
>Ga0247722_10000125_pt1 | contig 46075 bp, 52 predicted proteins | sample MSEWelMarce3H_FC_FD_189094 | JGI IMG/M metagenome (GOLD analysis project Ga0247722, IMG submission 189094) | Subsurface sediment microbial communities from gas well in West Virginia, United States - MSEEL Well Study Marcellus 3H_FC | ecosystem: Environmental > Terrestrial > Deep subsurface >... | reverse complement strand
CGTGAAGGCGCCGCCTGCGAAGGCGGCGAAAGCGGCGCCCGTCAAGGCGGCGGCGAAGACGATCGTGAAGGCGGTGGTGAAGGCGGCGGTCAAGGCGTGGTCGTGCGCGGACGATGGCAATGCGCACGCGTGGGAGCACGAGGGCAAGCTCTACGCGCGCAACTTCACGAACGACGTGTGGAATCGCGACGCGGATGGCAACGTGACGACGTGGGCGGGCGGCTATCTGCCGGCGGAGAACCGCATTGACGAGACGGTGGCGGAGCCGATCTACGCGGATGAGTAAGGTGAAGGCGAACGAGGCGGCGAGCCAACAAGGCCGAGGAGGCAAAAGAGAAAATAAAAAAAAATAAAAAAAAGCGAGACGGCGGTCGGAAAAAGGGGCAACCCTTTTTTTTGGTACATGGTATTTTCATATGAGTGGGTGTATATGTGCGAATACGATGCTCTCCAATGGAGAGGGGTGTGGGGAAACGAAGTGTCCCCACATAAAATTGAAGGGAGAGGGGTGTGTTTGTGAAGCACTAACGCAGTGTCCCCAGTATGTTCAGTCCGCAGACCGCAAAGCATTCCAGTCCCTATGGACTGCGTAACACACGCACGGAAGAGAGAGTCTCCCCCACCAGCCAAGCGCGCTCCTACATCGCCTATCACTACCGTGATACACAGCTCCGCCGCCGTGTCCATGAATTCCGAATCCTATGGGATCCCGTGACGGACTGTGCCGTCTATGCGGAACAGAACCACGCCTACCCGCTCCAATTGCCCTCCACTGCTACTCTGCGAGAGATCATCACGCGTCTCCAGCTACAAGAGGCAATCGTAGAGGTGCGGTGGGTGGATACGCGGAGCCCCTTTGATGGCAGCATCTTTGATGTGCCGATTGTGGGCATTCCCGTGTCGGAACTGATGCTGTATGAGCCTGGCTATCATGAGGAGCATTGGATGGAAGCTTAAAAAAAAGCAGCTGGCCTAACACGCAGTTCAGAAAACGAAGTTGGAGCGCAGTTGACCTAAAAGAACGCAGTCTTTTACAAAGAGGCACCCCCTTTTTGATGAATCTCCGTGTAGAATGTGAGGATCAGCACTTCGACGTCACGCTCCCTAGAGATGCCACGGTGCTCTCTCTGAAACGGATGCTGTATGATACGATCTACCGAGACTACGCTCTGGATATCCCTATGAATCGCCAACTGATTACCCTCGGTCCCGCGTATCCCTACATGCTCCACGATGACATGCTTCTCCTCTGTCTGCTCCCTCAGCACCGTGATAAGCTCGTGCTCCAATTGAAACAGCCACTCACGCTCCCTGTGCCTGCCGCCTATCAGACGGAGGACACCCTCTGTCTCTACCACGTGAGACCGCATGAGATTGACTATGTGGAGCAGTGGGTCCGTGGCCCGTATCGCACGATCGAGGTGGATGTGGACCATATTTCGTCTCAGGCGATGATTCACAGCATCAGGCGCGTCCTGCCGACCCATGACACTCTTCAGGTGCTCGATCTTCTCTCGGTGTATGGGACGGTCTCGGAACGGGATCAGAAGATGCTGAGGCGTATCATGGATGACAATCCGCGCAGAGAGGCGATGGTGCTGTCGGTTCACGATCGGGCGACGCAGACATTTCTTTAAGACCGAAGGTCGAGAAGACTGACTAGTAAGAGCATAAAGGAGAGGGGTATGTTTGTGAAGCACAAACGAAGTGTCCCCACATGGAGAATCAAGCATCGACTCTTCTACAAGGGACACAAGGGGCACAAGTCTTCCCCATCCTCGATATCAGGATCCCTACCGATGAGGACATCAAGGAATACAATCGTGAGAAAGAGGAGCGCCGTCAGAAGGCCCTGGAGCGCCTACGAAATGAAAACATGGCGCTTCCTCGGACGCCCTCTGTCCCACGGCCCACCAACCCTGTAGGATGGGAAAGCCTTGGCCCCAAAAAAAATTGAAAGGTCACGCGGGCGGGAACAAAGGTCATACGATGGCGATCCCTGCGGAAAAGCCGATGGAAAAGCCATTGCGCCCCCTCTGGTCACCTTTCACCTACTTTCCCCATCAAGAGACGGGCATTCGCTGGATGCTGGACAAGGAGCAGAAGGGAACGCGCATCGCAACTTGTGTAGGAGAAAAGGACATCCGCGGAGGATGCCAATGCGATGACATGGGGCTCGGCAAGACGATCCAAATGATCTCCACGATGGTGAACCATGTTCTTCCCGCCACGCTTCTTCTGGCGCCCGTGGCGATGATAGAGACGTGGACGGACGCCTGTCAGCACGCAGGACTCGCGGTCTATCATCTCACGGACTGTGCGTGGACCTATGTGCCCTCTCCGTATCCGATCCCCTCCGCCTTCATCAAGAGAAGACCCGCCGTCTACCTCACGAACTACGAGAAACTCTACCGTCTCCACACGCCGTTCATCAGAGAATGGGATCGCATCGTGATGGACGAGGCGCACAAGATCCGAAACGCGGCAGGAGACATTGCGCGCGTGTGCCGTGGAATCAAGGCGCCGATCCGATGGGCGCTCACGGGAACGCCGCTGGTCAACTCATTGCGCGATGTCACGAGTCTCTTGGCGTTTCTGGGCGTTCCGCATGCGCCCAATTTCCGTTGGGAAACACGCTACAAGGCCCTCTTGCCCCAACTGATGATCCACCGTTCCCTCGAGTCCCTGAAGCTCCAGGGCCCTCCACGACCCGAGATTCATTCTCTTCTTCTTCCGTTTACGACAACCGAAGAAGAACAGTTTTACCACACGATTCAAAGCGGGCCATCCGAACCGATGGACAAGGTGGATCACGCCTTCCTGATGCTTCTTCGGCTGCGTCAAATCTCTGTCCACCCGCAGGTCTACATTGCCTCCAAACGGCGCGCAGGGCCCTATCCACGGCCCGACTGGACCACGCCTAGCACGAAGTTCACGGCGATCAAGGAGATCATGGAGCAAGCGAATCGCTTGCCAAAAGACAGCACGCCAAACAAGTTCCTGGTGTTTTGCCAATTTCACGATGAGATGACACTTATTAAAGAGTTCTTTGTTGAAAAAGCACTCTTTAAGAAGGATCACATCTTGATGTATCATGGCGCCATGAATCATGCGGAGCGCGCCGCGTGCCTCAAGAGATCCAAGGAGACCACGGAGACTACCGTTCTTCTCTTACAGCTTCAAGCGGGCGGCGTTGGACTCAACTTGCAGGAGCACAGTCACATCATCTTTGTGAGTCCCTACTGGACCTCTGCTCTCATGGATCAAGCCGTGGCACGAGCGGTCCGCATGGGACAAAAAAAGGTAGTCCAGGTCTATCATCTCGCCCTCATCACGGAAAAAGAGGGTATCAACATTGACAACATGGTGAATGAAAAGGCGGATGGAAAACGCAGACAATTGGAGGCACTCTTTCGAGTGTGCCATTCTTGATAAGATCCTACCGGTTTATTTGTCTCTTTTTCATGGAAGATATTCAATAAACCGTTGGATCAATAGGCATTTCAAAGTGGCATCCTTTACTAAAAATTGATAACCTCTAGTTCTTGATAGAGAAACAATAACGACAGAATGCCACGAAAACGAAAGATGTGCGATGAACTGAATTGTAAGAAATATGCGAAAGGAAAGACTAACAAGTGCATTGCACATGGTGGAGGAGTAAGATGTGCAGAACAGGGTTGTACCAAAAGTGCAAGAGGAAAGACCAACTATTGTGCAGCACATGGTGGAGGAATACGATGTGCAGAATCTGGTTGTAAGAATAGTACTCAAGATAACAACAATAAGTGTATTACACACGGAGGAGGAGTAAGATGTATAGAATCTGGATGTAATAAAAAAGCAAGCAGCAAGAGTGATAAATGTACAGAACATGGTGGAGGAAGAAGGTGTGTAGAAGTAGGATGTAATAAGAATGCGAGAGATAATACTACCAAGTGTATTAAACATGGTGGAGGAACACGATGTACGGAACCTGGATGTCAGACAGGTGCGATAGGTAAAATCAAAAAATGTATTCAACATGGTGGTGGACGAAGATGCATAGTGATAGGATGTAATAAAAGTTCACAGAAAAATACGAATAAGTGTATTGAACATGGTGGAGGAGTGCGGTGTCTGGAACCTGGATGTAACAACAGTGCGAGAGGTAATACTCATAAATGTATATCACATGGAGGAGGAGTGAGGTGCACTGAAGTCAATTGTATGAAGAGCGCTCAGGGAAATAATGGAAAATGTATTGAACACGGTGGAGGACCACGCTGTCCTCATTGCATTACATGGGTCGATTCTCGTAGTGGATCCAAAAACTACGATGGTTACTGTGCAACCTGCTTTAAACGCGAGTTTCCAGAGGATCCCCGAAGTAAAGTCATTTATGCACATACAAAAGAGATCCGTGTTCGCAATGCGATCAATGAACACTTTGAGGGTTTTCTCCACGACAAGCCACTGTATACAGGTCATTGCGACTGCACCATGAGACGACGGATTGACCACAGAAAACTCATAGGGTCCACCCTTCTATGCATTGAAACCGATGAATTTGCTCATAGAGGATATGATCCCCTAGATGAAGAAATCAGATACAACGATCTGTATATGGTTCACAGTGGAAAATGGATCTTTATCCGATTTAACCCTGATGGCAAGGGAGTGGATATAGAAGACAAATTAGACTACCTCATAGAAGAAATACGTAGTCAAATTAGTCGCATTGAAAATGAGGAGAGCATCGAGCTACTGGAAATCGTGAAGTTGTTCTATTAGGACTGATTTCAAATGAATATCTAGTGCTATTTTTTATTCCTCATTTCATACGTCTGATGATGTCCCCACGATATTCGGGAACCATCCAAGAGCAGGGACGCGCCATCCATATCTCTTCACAGTAAGCGGATATCCCCGTTGGATGCGGTGCCAGTCCTCCACGGCATCCCACCGCCAGAACCACAGACTATTCCCCACGTTAAAATGGCGCCCCTCTCCGTCCACCACCATAAACGACGTGGATCCATTCTCCACCCGTTGATACGTATCCTGCACGTAGATCTTCTCCTGTTTCTTGGTGCAAAAGACATACGCTCCATGGACCCCCGTTCCTCCTAGGATCAACAGGATACGATTAGAGAGAACGGAGGGAGGAAGTGCCTTTTCAGGAGGAACACAGAGCACTCGGATCATACCATGAATGAAGCTGAGAAGCGTGGACGACATATAGGATTTACCCTATCAGAGCCCTTTATATGCCCCTAGAAAATTGAAACCCATGATCGTTCCGTCGGTCAGTGACCCCCATGATGTTCCCCCAGCAATCCGAAGCGGCCCTTGCCGCGCTCACGATCTTCGAGACGCTTCGCTATGTGCTCCTCCGTGCCGATGTTCAATCGGGCAAAACGGGCACCTACCATGGCATCATCCGGATGATGATGGAGCGCGGCCTCATTGATCGTGCCTACATCCTGTGCGGATCGCATGAAACGGAGCTCCGCAGCCAGTGTCACGAGGACGTCAAAGAACACCACCCCGTCCATGCCCAACCCAGGATCCGCGTCATCTTCCGCCAAGACTTCAAAAAGAACACCATGATGACGCGCCGCGCCCTGATCGTCGTGGACGAGACGCATCTGGTGGCCGAAAAGGATCAGACGCTGAGCCGCTTCCTCGGCAAGCACGGTCTCTCCATGGCGGGCACCACCAAACACATGATGGACAACGAAACCTACATTCTCTCCGTCTCTGCCACGCCGCACGCGGAGGAGTCCGCCATGATTCATGGGGACAGTGGAGAGAAGGGGCGCGTGGTGATGCTCCCTGGTCAGGGCTATTATGGCCCCAAGAACTACTATGAGGACGGACACGTTCGTGAAGTCTATCCCCTCCATGACTTCCGCGGCAAACACAACTTTCCCTTGTTGCTGGACCGACTGGCCGAGCAGGGGCCGAGCTACCTTCTGTTCCGCGTCTCCAAGAACAAACAGATGAAACACCTTCAGGCGAGACTGGCCGAATTTAGCGCCCATAACGACTTGAACATCGTGGAGTTCAATTCGGACAAGAAGGACAAGGACCGAGAGATCGTTCTGACCCGAAAAGAGCAGCAGGATCACGAGGCGCAATGGCACACCCGCATCCCATGCCTGGAAGAGCAGCCCGCCGTGATGACCGTCGTGTTCCTCAAGGGCCGCCTGCGATGCGGAAAGCGCGTTCCGAAGCAGTATGTGAGCCTCGCATGGGAGATGAGCAAGCACGCGAACACGGATACGATCATTCAGAGCCTCCTGGGCCGCCTTTCGGGCTACGATGTGCCCGAAAGGAAACCGCTGATCTTTCTCCCACCCGCGCTGTTACATCGTCAGGACAAGAGTGTGGTTCCTCTGTCGGATCTGGAGCGCTATCTCTATTCCAACAATGTCGAAGAACTGGAGCGTCGCGGTCTGATTGACACCAAAAGCGCAGAATACCGTAAAGAGACAGATCTCGTTCCACTGATCCCGCGCTATGCGTCACACATTGTGCCAGGAAACGTGATCCGAAAAACCACTCGCTCTCCGTGCCCGCCGATCCGATTCACGATTCCCGTGGAGCTTCTTACTGCATCGGATGCGGAGATCAAGGAGCACTGTCTGACGATCATGAACGAACACCCTGACTGGATCAGCCGACACGCGGTTCTGACAACAGAACAAAAGCAGGAGATTCTGAGCCGTCTATCACAGTGCCGTGATGCCCATATCAGACACTATCAAGGAACCTCCAATCAAGGCATGTATACGGCCCATACGATCGCCTTTGAGACGCAGACGGCCTCCAGTGAGCACATTGACGGGTTCCCGTGTCTGACCTTCTGTGTGGTCTATGGCGATTTCCAGCCTGCGGTGGGCGCCCGTTTTCGCCCCACGGAGGGCGAGGTGTATGCGATCCTCTATACGGAGACACCAGGCCTCTTCCGTGCGATCCATCGCGGCTCTCGCATCCCTCTTCACAGTGGAGCGACACACTTTTCCATTGTAGAGGACCCCATCCTGGCCTCGTGCGTGGCGGGCAGCGGATACGGGTTCAGCAGCGCCATCTTTCACGATCCAGCTGCACTCTTTGAGCAGTTTGACCATTTCATTCGCATCGCAAAAATGGGCATCGGTCTCTTTGGACGAACCTTCACTTCACTGAGAGAGGGTGAGGCCATTCGGCTGTCCCGTGCGGCGTATGGAAACCGATTGGAGCAGCTGAAGGAGGTGTGCGATCGGCTGGAGCGGATGCACTCGGTCCATATCCGATTTCAAGAGAAGCGGTATCGGCCGACGGTCGTGTCTGCGGCTTCTGCTGCGCCAGTGGATCATGGACTTCACTTCCTTTCGTGGAGTGAAGACGCATAACGTGGGGACGCTTGCGTCTCCACCATCAAAAATCATAACGATTTCTAAAAAAGACCTATCGCAACAATGTGATGGGTCTTTTTTATGGAGAAATACTCTATCGCCGTTTCTTCATTGTCTTTGCATTAGAAGATCGCACCCTTTTACGGGAGGGGGTAAGGGGGGACTTCGTTCCCCCCTTCCGCCATACATAAATCCACTCATGTCGCTCCTTATCCTCTTCACCTAGCATCTGTCCCTTCGCCGTATTCACAGGATGACGATTGGACAACGGGAGCGCCAATCGCTCTTTGATCTTCGGCAAATGAGGTCGCACCGCCTCATACATCTCCTCGGGCATATTGAGCGCCATGTGACCCCCCACGAGAAGGTGTGTCCACGCCTTCCTCACGACAGGTATCAAAAAGCGATCAATGAACCCCTGTTTGGAACCATAGGCCGGCATCTGCTCATACTCCTCCAACATGAAGTAGGGCGGGCTCGTGAACACCAGGTCATACGACAGGTTCGCAAAGGACACCTCCTCGGCGGGCCGAAAGATCATCCGAACCTTCGCCCCAGGCTCCAATGATACGAGGCGCTCATAGGCGGGCTTCAGTTTCGTATTGGCATCCACTCCTACATAGGGAATCCCCAGACTCATGGCAGCAAGGGCACGACCTCCCCATCCCGCACTGATGTCCAGAATCCCCACACGAGGTGTGAAGCGCTGATAGATCCACTTCGCCACGACAGGCCGAAACTGATTGATGGTGCCATAATACAGTTGAAAGACCTGATACTGCGCCTTGAGAAGCCCCGTCTCGTCGTAGCTACTCAGAGGCTTTTTCTTATACTTGACGACGAGCTCGGTCAGCTTTTCAATAAGGTCAGGGTCGCGCATGGCATCGTAAAAGGAGAGGTGGCGTTTGGTTTTTGCTTTGAGACGATGACCCAAAAAATAATAATCCAAGGCATCCAATCCTGCACGACTCCGCATGTGTTCCTCAGGACCGACGGCACAGAGCGCCTGATAGGACGCCACTGCCTCTTGTTTGGTGATGCTTCGCACCCTCTTTGCGAGCTCCATTCTATTGACTCATGGTTTTTTGTTTTATGATTGTCCCAACAGACTCAAAAGAGCAATCGCATTAATGGCGTGACACCAGACGGATCCCCAGGAGCGTGGGTAGCGGTCACGAATCAGCCAAAAGGATACAATGAACATCGCACTAAAGGATGCGGCGAGAAAGGGATCGCGCATCGTCATGGTGCACAGCAGGATCGCCCCGTAATAATACAATGTGAAGAGCATATGGGTTGTCAAAGGGAAGAGTTCGCCAAAAGGCTGGATGTTCCACTCTAAATGCCCATCGGCCCCCTCACGAATACAGGATGTCTTCACCATCTGGAGGTAGAAGGGGAGGCCTACGAGTCCGAGAAGCAGGAGACCCTTGTAGAGAGCTGGATATAAGCCATAAGACGAGAACAGGAGAATCGCAGCGAACACAAGGGGTTGTGCGGCGAGCACAAGGGGAATCATGCGGGAGGCCACTCGATTGACGGGATCGCAGGAGGGATGGAGCCAGAGGACGCCCTCCACGGCCTGCATGAAAACAAAGAGAAGCAAGATGAGCGCGAGGGCCACGCGCGCCTTCGTCATATGGTAGATCGCAATAAGAGCTACGATACCGACGGTTCCAAAACTCACTTCTGCACTATAGCACATACTATTAAGATTACATGTTTGGGGGTGCGTCTCCTTCAGCAGCAGGAAGCTCCACCAACATCGGAGGGACTTGTGCGGCGAGTGCTTCAAATACTTCGGCGGCCTTATCGGAGACCTGAAACGATCCTAAGGGATTCATAAGAGGGGGGTGTGGGGGCGCTTGCGCCTCCACGGACTCCACAGAACGGGCTTCGGAGACCGATGTAAAGAGGGCAAAGAGGGATGCAATCAGTGACATGACCCATGCCCACAAGGAATCTAACCACTCCATGATACTACACGGAGGGGAAAGAAAGGGACGATTGAAACACGCCTAAAGCGCGACACACGCCTAAAGCGCGACACACGCCTAAAGCGCGACACAATCGATCGTATAGAATGTTGACGTATCCATTGGTCCGTTATTGGTGTGTGCCGATGTTTACCCTCGGTGCAATCCGAGGCTATCGTGCGGAATATTCACCGACTCCCCTTTTATCCGATACACTGTGCCATTCATTCATAAATGGATGCGTCTATGTCCACCCCTTTTTTGGACCAGTGAAAGTGATGCACTTTATGGATCGCATTCAAGTGCGTATGGAGAATAAAAATCCAGACGACTACCCTGCGATCTATCAGGAGGCGCGAGGGATCAATCGGAATACACTGTTATAGGAGCTTTCTGGTCGCTACGCTTTGGCCTCTGGTCGCTACGCTTTGGTCGCTACGCTTTGGTCGCTACGCTTTGGTCGCTACGCTTTGGTCGCTACGCTTTGGTCGCTACGCTTTGGTCGCTACGCTTTGGTCGCTACGCTTTGGTCGCTACGCTTTGGGCTGCTTACGATGTCGGACGATCGTGTGCTGACACAGAACGCATTGGAGAGTGACAAAGGGCTCCACGACGGGTCCCAGAGGCCCAAGAGGACTTAAAGACTCTTTAGGCCCATTAGGGCCTACATAGCGATGAAAGCAATTCGCCTGTTTTCGTCGGACAGCACGTTCCCGCTCTTGTTCCACCTGAACCACTCGATCAAAGAAGGCCGCCCGAAAGTCATCCACCTCGTTCCGAATCATCTCTATGCGGTTCCGGTATTTTGTAGAGCACCCCACAGGCTACTCCTACAATCACCACGATTCCCACCAACAGCGGGTCATACACCCACAATAGGATCGCCCCATACCACACGACTAACATGGCGCCCCGTTTGGCCTGCTCGGCAAGATTCTCGGTGCGAAGGAATTCATAGAACAACACCAGGTTCACAATGGAGAGCAGAATCAGAAGGAAGGAGGGAAGTGCGGCAGAAAACCGATACCATCCTAATACAATCAATGTCGTCCATTGTGTCACGGAGATCATGCGTTTAACGGAGTTCACAAACACCATATTGTCGTTATCATACTCTTTGCAGTTTAGATGGCCATCGCCCGGCGTGTATGTTTCCGAGAGACATATCACGATTTTCGTGGTCTAGAATAGAATGAACGCGTATGGTGCACGCAATATGCATGGCATTCCTACGGATCCTGCCAAGAGGAATCAGTATGTCCGTAATTCTCTAGGTAAATCGATGACACAAAAGGATTATCAACCGATGCCTGGACAGAATCCATTTCATTTTACGCCTGAGCAGATCATTACAAGATTCCTTTTAGATGCACAATTTAACACAGATCGTGTGAAGAATGAGCTACATACACTATACGGAAAACATACTGAAGGTGAGTTAAATGATAACAAGCGCAGATCTGAAATAAATCGTGTGCGGCCCTATGTGCATTTCGCTGTGGAGAAATCAAAGGATGCATTAAAACATGTGCCAGGTATCACTCTTGAGGACGCGATAGAGATAGAAGAGGATATAAAGACAATGGAGGACGTATTTAAAACGGAAGATATGAGCATGCTTCACATTCTACACGTAAAGATGGCTGCAGAGAGACTGCAAATCATGTGGGAATACTATTTGGAACATTTGGATATGGAAAAAATAAAAAAAAATCTTGGCTCCTATGCGATGGGTCAGCTGTATGGTTCAGCAAAAGGCGGAAAGCGCACCAATCGGAAGCAACGCACCCATCGCAAGCAACGCACCCATCGGAAGAAGCGGACCCAACGCAAGTAAATCGCAATCCTTTTTCATCCCATGAATTCCCATGAACCCGCGGTCTAAAGATAGTATGACTGTTCACTGCATCATGGAACATCTCATTCTATACCCCTCCCCCTATCCGAAAACACGAATCGGCCGACCACATGACGGCGGCTACGTCACGGCCATCCTCCCTGGCACGTATGACGCCCTTCTCTCAGGTGGAATCGCGAACGACATTAGCTTTGAAGAGCATTTCCTAGAACTGCATCCTATACCGTGCTATGCATTTGATGGAACGATCGCCCGCCTGCCCCGCGACCATCCCTCCATCACCTTTGTGAAGAAGAACCTGGGCGACTCCAACAGCGACGAACTCACCAATCTCCATGACTACATGGCACCCTATGAGAACATTTTTATGAAGATGGACATCGAAGGCCACGAATTCCGAGTGATGCCGACGATCCAGCACATGAAAAAGATCAAGCAACTCGTCATTGAAATTCACAGCCCTGGAGACATCCGCATGTTTCCCGACTATTTCAAGGGGCTACACGACATCGACAATCATAAGATGTTCGATCTTCTGAAAAGCATCAATCAAACCCATACACTTGTCCATTTTCATGCGAACAATGGCTGTGCCATCCAAGAGATCGACGGCATCCGATTGCCCCATGTCTTTGAACTGACGTATGTGCGCAATGAGTTCGTGTTGGAAAAGAGAAAGAACACCACGCCGCTTCCTACGAGTCTCGATATGAAAAACATTCCACAGAAAGAGGACTACTTCCTGTCAGGGTTCCCGTATTCGACTTCTTGGGCCTAAAGAGGACCTAAAGGCCACAGGGCCACCTAAAGAATCCCCGCGTAATTTATAGTATATGCACCATGAAATCCATCACAATCCACGTGTCGGACTCCTATGAAGTCCCTGAACTCTACACGAAAGCACAAGGAGACCTCCTGGATGTGGAAGAGGCCCTCACGATGGGCGCCTGGATCCAGGCGACCCTGAAAAGCAAGAAGAGCACCGAGGAAGTGCGGAAAGTGACCGAGCGGAAAGACGCCGAACTCCTCCGCATTCAAACGCAGTATCAAGAGAAAATGGCGAAACTCATGGATGATAGGAAGGTGATCGCCGCAGAGAAAGAGGCGCTCCACATGGAGGTCATGGACCGGATCAAGGAGGCGCGTGGCGCCGAGCGCGAATCCTGTCAGAAAGAAGCGGAAGAAACAGTTCGCCAGCTCCGTCGCGAGCATGAGATTCTCACGTCCCGCTACGATCTCCTCGACATAAGGAGGCGAGACCTAGAATCCTCTCGTGAAAAGGACATTCACGACGCCGTGGCGCGAACGGAAACCCTCATGGAAAAGCTCGTGTCCTCCAAAACCGATCAACTGGAAAAAATGGAGACCGCCTATCAGAAACTCCACGAGGTCATCACGAAACAATCGGACGACCTCGTGAAACTGTCGGCGACCCTGGGAAAGCGAGGCGCCAACGTGAAACAAAAGGGGTCCGACTACGAAGAGGAATTCGGCGAGAAACTCAAGCGGCACTATGGGCTGTGTAAGGGATTCGAGCTCAAGGACACGCGTCTGGGCATGGGACACGAAATGGATTTCTCGATGCTGATCGAAGGGAATCTGATCTTATGGGAGCTCAAGAACTATACCTCGGTCGTGCCGAAGCCCGAAGTGGATAAGTTCCTCCGCGATCTGAAGGAAAATGACGCAACCATTGGAATCATGATCAGTCGCACGACGAACATCTACGGAAAGTGTGCGACGACGATGACGACGGAATGCGAAGAGGGCAAACTCATGATTTATTTGAATCGGATGGAGGAGTTCTGTGGAGAGGACGAGTCGCGCATCTTTCACTCTTTGATGGCGATCTTTCGGATCTGGTGGAATTATCACCGCGAAGATCGTGGATGGGACAGGATGGAGATGGTGAGGGAACTGGAGAAGGCGGTGGAGGAGATGGGAAAGCGTCGAACGGAGTGGCGGCGGCACAAGGCGCATCTGGAAGAGATCACGCGATGGACAGTGGATCTTTTAGAGGAAACGGAGACGCGTCTGGATCGGCTATTAAAACAGGCCACGACACGTGCGAATGACTCTCATGATCTACATGATCCTAACACGTCTCCCTTGCCAGAAGGGGTGTTTCGAGAGACACGGGAAGAAAAGGATCTGACATGGATTCGGTCGATCATGCGTATCTGTTCGGTGGGAGGGGAGATGGAAGTCCGCGAGCTCGTGGAACTCCTGTCTGCGACTCATAGACTATCGAAAGACACGATTCGGTCGAATGTGATGGCGATCTTACAGGATTCGGCGGTCATCAAGAAGGGGATTGTGAAGTTTGTGAAGGGGATATCAAGAACAGTTCCAGTATAAAACCCGCATAAAGCCCCCCCACCATCTTCCCCTAATCATGAGAACCGTCGTGATCCTCACGGGCCAGCTGCGGACCATCCGCAAAACCATGCGCTTTCTGAAGAGAAACGTGGTGACGGGCCATCAAGATGTCTTCGCCTGTCTCCAGAATGACACTCAGGAGTCAGAGGAGTCGTGGGAAACGTGGCTTCGCCAGGAGATCCCCACCTTCAAGCGGATCATCTGGTTTTCCAATGAACGCTGTCCTGAATGGGTCCCGATCCGAACGAGACTGGTGGAGGCGATGGCGATCTCCAATCTCTGGAAAGACTATCTTAAGACGAGTGGGTCCATGATTGAATACTATCAGCTCTATCTCGCGTATCATGCCATGGAGCAGTATGAGCAGCGCCATGGACGCTATGATCAGTTGGTCCGTATGCGGACGGACAGTATCTTTTGTAAGCTGATCGATTTCCATTGGCTCGACTGGACGGTGAGTGACATTGCGGAGCGATGGAATGAGATTACGAAGCGATTGGAATCTGTAAGAAGCGCAGAGGTGACCCATTCCCAGGTCTTTCATACATTCATGGGAACTCTCTTGTCCGATGATCTTCTCACGAATCTTCCCTCGCTGCTTCTACGAACTCTTCCCCATGAGGGGGCGGTCATACCGAATACGATGGAGGAAGTTCACGAGTATCTTCATAGGGGTCGTTATCTGATTGGTGTGCGAACGAACAATCTGTATGTGGTGCGCCGCGATCTGTTCCATCTGATTCCTGCTCTGGGGACGATGTATGGTCTCTTCCGTGGCCCCCATGAAGACCCTTATTGGTTCAATGCGGAGAATCAGTTTATTAACGCCTGCTATCATGCGAATGTGACTGTTCATACCTATTCCACAGTTCTAGAGGAACACTCGCTCGCGTATCCATCTCAGTGGCGGGAGGATGATTTCTTTGTAGAGGGAGAGCCGCGGTATCCTGAGATGCTGTATTGTGTGGTGCGCCGATAAGTGATCATAAGTGGAGCGACCATAAGTGACCATAATCATAATCAGACGCGAGAGAACCAATAAAAAGGTGACTTGTATCAAAGCCTATTTTTATTGCCTACGTGCACGATGCGTCTTATGCTTGCAATGCGTCTTATGCTTGCAATGCGTCTTATGCTTTGTATAGCGACGCATCGCACGCTTTTTACGCAGTGTGCGACCACCTGATGCACCCACGAGTTGAATACGATCCGCCAAAAAATCATTCATTAGATTCATGGGTTCTTCTTCATTCTCAAAACGAATCCTTCTGGCACTCTTTTTAGATGGCGGATCATTAGATTCTTTTAATCCCTTCAATAGAGCTTCACGTGAATATGTGCTTCTATATTGTTGGGCCTGTGCGAAGGCATTCACATCGATTCGTTTCGTCAATTCATTTTCATTTGCTTTATTTTGGGCTATTATTCCGCGTGCCTCTCTTTTACTAGAGTTTACACGGAAATGTTCTACCAAATCGGGATCAGCTTCGTTCCAGTCATTAGGATTTACTAGATTTGTAAGAATGTTTGAAAATTGCTTATGTCGTTGCGCCTTAGATTGTTCCCTCTTTCGAGCACGGTCTGCATTAAATTGATTGATCGAGGTCAATACTTCATGGTTCTTCATCCTCCAAATCAATGTAAGAATATGTTCCAATCCATCCACATTATACATGATTTTTTTATTCAGACTAAGTAATGTATAATCTCTTTCAATATCAACATTGATTGGCTCCTTCTTCTCCAAATATACGATGAGACAAAACAGTCTAAGGTTCTCAATGACACTGTTGAACCATTCTTGATCTTTTTTCCCAATTTCTTTTTTCAAACGGTGCATTTCATCACTGACGAGCGGTTTATTTACGAATTGATACGCCAACTTCAAATCATTTGATGTTGATATCCTTTCTAGTGTACGAAGCACGATGTCATAATTCCTACTCATTACTATGATATCATAAGATAATATCGTGATGATTCGTGGGTGCCTTTTATCCGTAGACGAAACGTCTTACGATCCCTATACGTTCTTTCTGCACGAAATAAAAAGACCCCTTCCCTTGTCATAAGGGGAGGGGTCTTTTTTTGTTTTTCATGAAGAGATGTTGATTTAGAACAAATTACGAGGGTAACGTGTGCCGTTTCGAAGGATCATACACGTGTCCTCCTGAGATTCGGAGTCGGAGTCAGATACCTCTGACGACTCCGTCTCGGAAAAGGTGCGCTTCTGGAGCAACGCAGTGAAACGATCCGAGAGGCAACGACGAACAGAGGGAGTGTGAGCAGCCGAGGCGTGCGCCTGTTTGGCGGGAGTCTCTGGAATGGTGGGACGGGATGCTTCAGGAGACGCGAAGGCGTCAGACTCGGACTCGGACTCGGACTCAGACTCGTCTTCATGGCCCACCAAAGGAGATGCTCCTTGCGTCTGCTCATGAGCGTGTTGAGAAGACTCCAGATACAGGGAGACACCGCCCCATGTGTAGTGCAGCTCATTCCAACAAAGCGTCGGAAGATGAAAGGCCTCGGGAGTGATAAGGGCGCCATGGTGCTTGTAAGAGAACACCTCCATCACCTCCAGATGATCCATTTCTGATCCGAACAGTTGATGGAGAGAATCCAATACACGGATGTTCTTGTGGAAATGGATGGTGTGATCATCGGTTTCAAACAGAATTTCATACACTGAGTTGAAACGACGGAACACATTGACACGCTTCCTGTGATGGACGTAGATGGTCCCAAGAGACTCTAGTTTGTGAACGGATTGCCCGTTAATGTTGAGGTGGGAGAGATCATTGAGAACATCGTTGCGGGAATCGGGATGATAGGTGATAGACGTCATGGAAAAGGTGCAATGACTACTCTATCATAATTCATTATCAATTTTTTAAGTGCTTTCTGATTGTTAACATGGTTCATTGGGGAACATAGTAGTTTCGCGAGAGAACCCCCTTGATGGCTGGCTCCACCTGATCCTGAATCGTCTTTGCGATGGTCTCGGGAAGCTCCTGTTGATGCTGAGACAACTCTTTTCGCAAGGTATTGATGAGCGCGGCAATGTCTTCGTTGGAGTAGGCCGATTTCGGGTTACTGTAGACATGAGGAGGGAGAGAGGGGGACTTCACGGGCATATTCTCAAACCCATCGGAACGAAAGAGGGAGATGATCCACATGACGGAAAAAAATAGAGCAGTTCCTACGATGACGATCAGTCGGAATTCCATTCTATTGTGGGGACAGAATGTCTCCACGAAGGGGTGTGAGTTATCCCCATAGAGAGGGGTGTGGGGACGCTCGCGTCTCCACAAAGAGTCTTTGTTGCGCCACCTGAAACGTATAATTCAATCCGAGGCGAGGGTTAGTCCGCAACTGTTCTTCTAACGCCTCCCATTGCTTCATGTAGTCTTTGTGATCCGCCTGTTTATGATCCGCCTGTTTGTATTCCTTGTATTTCGCATAGGGAGATGCCTCAAATCCGCGGGCCAATACGCGTTCCCGTTTGGCCCGTTGATTACTGATCTGTTCTTTGGACAAGGGAGACTCAGAAGACTCCTGCTCTTGCTGTTTCAAGGTATTCCATTCTTCATCGAGGACAAAGATGGGCTCGTAATAGGAGTGGCGGACCTCTTTCTTTCCTGAGAAACCATCTGCCACGCTTTGATAGGCCAGTTCTAAGGGGCTCTTCTTGCGCTTGACGGGTTCCATGATACGCCTTGTTTGTAAGCGATGGGGTGCGTCAAATTTATGGAGGTGGGGACAGAATGTCCACAAGGCTCGCGGGCCTTGTGGAGACCGCGAGCCTTGTGGACATTCTGTCCCCACCTTATAGAATGAGTCTTCCTGCAGGAGCATATGGACTTGTCCTTCCCTACCCCCTTGTTAATGAAAGGGGTGAGTATCCGACACATGCCACAAAAATTTTCTTTAGAAAGCCCGATTATAATAGCATCTTGAACAAACAGAACCGTATTAGGAGTATATTCCAAGGAAATCAGAACTATCTTGTCCATCCATTTGATACTCCAGTGTCGATGGCTAATGTGCGCCAAGCGAATCGCGTGGCCGTCAGTCAGAAAATAAAAGGAGCTGATACGAACACGTATTCCCGTGTAGGTACAACATCTTTTCCAAATATACATCGGCTTTATGCAGTCCATATGCCCCATCTAGGAGTGGATATGACCCGTGTGAAGGATTATCTCGAACCCCTACGAGCCATTCCTGTTCATACAATGCTCACGAATATATATAAATTACTCGAAAAAGTCGCAATGTTATGGGATGATCGTGATAAAGAAAAACAATTCATACATGGAGATGTTCGTCCTCCTAATATTATGATCCAACCTGACACTGGGAAAATGACATTGATTGATTTTGATTGGCTCCTTCCTGTGAATGTTTTTAAAATAAAATATCCATTTAACATCTCCCCAAATATTCCACCCGAATTACTGATATATGGAACTCAAAAGATGGCGGAACTTGATTGGTCTATAACAGAAATCTTATTACCACTATATAAAACACAAATGAAAATGAATAAAGACCAGATTGATGCGTTAAAAGAGGCGATCGGTGATATCTCTTATCTTAATAAAATAGTATTATATTGTAAAGAGAGTTGGCGTGTCTTTACATATCTTCATACATTAGATGATAGGGGCGTGAGGTATCATACATTAGGGTACTATAATGGAAATGTCAGAGAGGCACTCCTCTCCTCTGTGGATATCTATGCTACATTTCCAACATATCAAGATGCAGTTATGGCATCTCTTCGAACATTCGATGGATATGGAGCCAGCCAAAATCTCTTAGAACTGTGTCATCTTGTGTATCCAGGTTCGATAAAAGAATCCATCGATTCACCCTCTATCACAGATGATGAAAAAAGAGCACTGTATGCAATGATTAATCTTGTATTGAAGCCGATGTGTGATATGTCTCTTGACAAGCGAAAGCATGTTAGCGAAGTTCTTGAGATCGCATCCAGTATTGCAAGCCTAGACCCGTCGAATGGGGCACCTGCAAATGAAAAGCCTGTGAATGGAGCACCTGCGAATGGGGCATCTGCAAACAATATGAAATCCGCGAATCAAGGGAACAAACAAGGCGGAACACGACTAAAAAGAGCAAAACGCACAAAACGCACAAAACGCACTCGTAGACATAATAGGATAAGGCAATAGACGGTGCGTTCTTTGTCGGGCATGGAGAGCATTGTAACAAGTCCTCTCCAATGGAGGGGGGTGGATGCCTAGTCAGCTCCTATGGAGAGGGGTGTGTTTGTGAAGCATACGCTCACAAGGCTCGCAGTCCCTTCGGGCCTGCTTTGTGCGTCTCCACAGAGGGGTGTGGGCAAAGCAGTCTCGCACAAAGCAGGCCCGTCAGGGACTGCGGGCCTTGTGGAGACCGCGAGCCTTGTGGACACAAAGTGTCCACACCCTATAGAATGAGCGTTCCTGATGGTGCATACGGACTTATCCTTCCTCCCCAAAGTATACAGGGTATCGATCCAACACACGTTACGAAAGTATTCCATAAAAAGGAGGATTATGATAAATTTCTAGAGAAAATGGGGGTGATCCGCGAGATCTTTCAGGGCGATCCGAATTATCTTGTCTACCCGTTTGATCGTGATCTCACATTGAGAAATGTCCCCGAACAATACAGGCCTATCGTATCACGTCAGTTTCCAGGAAATAAGACAAGAGAGACTATGCAGATCCCACTTCATCTGCAACTTGAACAACCGCTCTATGCCGTTCATATGCCCCATCTAGGGGTGGATCTGACTCATGTCAAGGAGATTCTTGGACACTTACGAGCCATTCCTGTCCCTGTCATGCTTACAAACATGTATGAATTACTCGAAAAAGTTGCGATGTTATGGAATCACGGATATGTTCATGGAGATGTTCGCCCACCGAATATCATGATCCAACCCGAGACAGGGAAATTGACACTGATTGATTTTGATTGGCTCATGGAGGTCAGAGAGTTTGCAAAGGATTATAGGCCTGTGACGGAAAGTAAACGACTGTCTGGGGCACATGGTCCTCCAACAGAAATTATTACCCACCCTCATATTCCACCCGAATTGCTACTATCTGATATCAGCCAACACCTAGAGGAGAAAAACTTTTCGGCGGATAGGACAAAAATAGGATCGAATAGGACTACCCGCATCATCACTTACTACTGCAGGCATATGCGTGAAAGATTTACATATCTTAATGCTCATTATCAACTAGCCCCGTTCATATCAATTGTAGAAAAGGCTATAGAGGCTTCGATCACCTATGCGAACGACATCGTAAAAGAGGGCCGCTTTCCCATCGTGGAATCCTATCGCACGTTTGATGGATATGGAATCGGCCAGAACCTATTAGAATTGTGCCACCAACTCTATCCAGGGTCTCTCACGTATGCGGCGGATCCTTCCATGACACTTCATGAAAAGAGTGCTCTGAATACGATGATCCATTATGTTCTGAAACCTTTGTGTATGTTCTCGCTGCACGAGCGAAAGCATGTCCGTGAAGTTCTTGGGATCGCATCAGATATTGTAGCGGGTGTTCAACAGGAGGCTGCACAGGAGAAACCCACAAACAATGCGGCAAATAAGGCACCTGCGAATGAGAAGCCCGCAAACAATGTGAAATCCGCGAATCAAGGGAACAAACAGGGTGGAACACGTCGTCTGAAAAGAAACACAAAAAGAAAACGAACACGTAGATATAATATCGCAAGGAGATAGATGGACGGTGCCTTATTGGACGGTGCCTTTTTTATCGGCGGGCACGGAAAAGAGCATAGTGATATGATAGTTGTTCCCGACAACTGTATCATCGTTGTTCATGCGCAGTATGGTGAAAAAACACTCCGCAAGAATAATCTAGAGATCCTTAAAAAACTATATCAGTTAAAAGCGGGAGGAAGGAGCGACGTTCTACACGATCCACTGAAACATATCCCTACCCTGTTAGAGATCTATGGCACCCTTGCGATCTATCAAGCAGGAGAGCAATGTCCCAATTTTAATTATTATTTATTTGACTGTCTAAAACCTACGGAATGTTACAATGTTCCAGTGGGTGTCATTAATTTGGATACATTGTCCAAACCCCCACAATATTTATTTAAAAATACACTATGTAAATCAGAAAGCCTCTCTTGTATTATCGATTATTTTTCACACCCCTATCAAGACAGCATCTATCCCACTAAGAAGGACATAGAGGATACTGTGAAAGAGGTTATTGCACAAAGTAATGCACAAAGTAACACACATACACCCTCTTTGCGAAAGATCTATAAAGAAATCGAAAAGAAAATAAGGGTGAGACTATCGGATATATTGGAGGTTCGCAAGGATGATTTTCGTAAACGAGTCTATTATCACAGTATGTGCCGATCTAAAAAAGACGTCACAGAGGCGTTACGACGACGCCACTTCACAGATATAATCGAAATACCAGACATCAAACCGCGCCCCCTCAAGAGTATCCTCACGCTATACAACGACATCAAGCAGATTCAGAGGCTTCCTCCATCTATCTCCCACACCCTTAAAAAGGCAAGCAATGCCATTGCTCTTAGAAGAGGAATGATACATGCGCTACGCTCTCGTATAGGAGAAACAGCGAAACATCGCACCCCCCATATCAAAACATGGATGAATAGTCCCGTTTATCAAGAAAGAAGAAGGAAAGAAGTAAAACAGGAAATAGCAAAGATAAATAAGTTTATACCATACTATCAACAGCGACTTGAGCAAATCAAAGAAGCGATAGAGAAGAAAGAAAAGAAAGAAAAGGGGATCAACATATCCTCAGACAAGTTTACCATGGATATGCACACACCCATTGATACCTTAAAAGAACTTGAGAGGAAGTTTACAAGAGACATACAAAGAAATGAGGCAATGCGTGACAATCTGGAAGAGTGGGAGAGATCCATGGACGCTCCTCTTCCCCCACCCATTTCTTATGTTCAGGAAAGCAACGCGGAAAGCAACGCGGAAAGCAACGCATTAGAGTATCTGAATGATGTCCGAGGAAGCGAAAATGATAGGGAGCAATTACAGCGAATGCGTGAGGCTCACGCACGATTCAAGAAGGGGCGTAATGAATACATGGAGGAAGCGCAAGCCAAAGGCAATGCACAAGGCAACGACTATGAAAAGAACATGGCCTACATGACAAATGAAATGAAAGGATATGAGAGGGGGATCAAACGGTTGGAGTATCTCACGAATGTTGTCCCCCCTTTCCATACCAGCCGCGTAAAAATAGATAAAAACAAACAACTTCAAACCATGCGCAATGCGCACGCACGATTCACTAGATCGCGTGAGAAATACATGGAAGAGAAAGCATCTGCTTCAGATACCCATCAGTATAAGAAGAACATGAACTATTTTAATCGTATCCTGCGTGATTATGAGAAGGGGATCCATCAGGCAGAGAATCCCTCCTATACGCGAGTGACACGGAATGGGACGGTCAAATCGATTAGAAAATGAGAGGGCTTGGAGATAGAGACATTATAACGATATGTAATCATGTTCTTAATTTGACATACATAAAGACACACTTCCTAGTAAGACGCAATGGATCCAGAAACGATAGACGAAGAGACATTCCTGCTCATGGAAACCGCCATACCATGGGATCCTCCAGAAAAAAGTCCCACTCCTTCGCGACGACAACCGTCACCCCCACCAAGAGAAAGCCCAGTAGAACAAATTCTACGAACGCAAGCGAACCCTTTACTCAAACGATCACCCTCCTATCGCTATTCAGAGGAGCCACCCTTCCTTTTACGATTTCTCAAAGAAGCAGAAACAATCTACACACATCTTGTGGAACATGTAGAAGATGAAATCAGCGAACCACGCATCCTCTCTATCACAGACATAGGCGCATTCTGGGACCGAGACTACGAATGTGATTCATATGCGGAAGAAGTAGAGAAACGATATGGAGAACCCTTGAAGCTGGCCTATTCGATATGGCTTCATGAGGAACATGCATGTGGTCGTCTAGTGGACCGCGCCTACTGGCAAATCTATCGTGATCAGCGTGATCTCGTCTCGTGCTATCTAGGATATCGTCGTCTATTCGTCTATCAAGATCATTATTTTCAAGTATCCTATGATGTCAACCAGTTTTGTCTCACTCTTTATGGATGGACAGACGGATCGTGTGACACTTTCCTACCTGAACGCAAACATACACCTGATGATATGATACCTGAGTGTCACTGGTTTTATAGTGTTTAATATACGTAACGTATGCACTACGTAATGTCTATATCATTCTGTGTGTAGCATGATATAGAAATAATTCTACGTAGGAGGGCATTCTGCCCCCATCTACTTAGGACGAGGACTCCTTCGAAGGCAACACTGAAGGCACCACGATCGGCTGCAACGCCTTCCACGACACAGGAAACGCCTTCTCCATCAAACGACTGACATGACCCGCATAGAGCCGAATCTCTTTCTGTGCATCCGCCCCCAGCCGAAGGTGACACAAACGCGCAATGGCGGCAAGCGATGCGGTCTCAATGAATTCCGTATACATCGACTGCGGTAACACTGCGCGAGCCACCTCAGGCGCCACGCCTTTCTCCAGAAGAGATTCATACGTCCGCATGGCAGAATGGATCTGCCGACGGATGCTGTCTTGCACTTCCTCTGCGTTCTCCACGGGAGTATCCTTGGATCCTTGCTTCACCTTGAGATCCCTCTCACGCACGTCCTCTACCCCAGGGATCCAGCATTCAGGCTGAGAATCTACATAGCGACGACTCACCTCGTTGCGGGCAAAACCGATCGTGTGACGAAACCATTCACGGGCGACAAAGAGAGGCATTTTGATCCGAAATCGAACTTGGGGATGAAAGAAGGGGCTCGTGTGCTCATGTTTCGCCAAATAGGCGATCAGCTTCTTGTCTCCCTCGGTCAGCGATGTCGACACTTTATCAAAGGAGACCCGCGCGGCATTCACGACAGTCAAGTCATCCCCAAATACTTCTAGGCACTGAACGAATCCAATCTGATCGGCAAGATACATGGGTGCTGTCGTAGACTCTGTCGCCATCTCTGTCGTAGTAGACTCTGTCATAGATCCCCCTTTAGGTAATCTGACTCATCAGCGTCTGCATATAAAGCACATGGCGATCCCGTCGCAAAAAGTCCTCTACGAACGCATTGGCCGCCCGCACCACACGCTCTTGCAACGCCAGATCATTTTTAACGATTCGCCACGTATCTTCTAGGGTCTCTCTCGTGAACGGCACATAATGCACCCACGGCTTCAGGAACTCGTAATACCAACACTCGTGAGTGGATTCCTCTTTCCAGCATACACATTGGGAGGCGAGAACCCATGGGAGACGATCCCAACACGCGGTATTTCCATCGATCACCATGATATGGCGATAGCCATATTGCTCCTCTTGTGTCATGGGAGCATGAAGGAACTTCTGTAGATAGGTGGCGGCTCGAGGACTGAAATTCACGATTCCTGATAGATAGGCCTCGATCCAATCCTTTCCTTTGGCCTGGCGACATAGAGCAACGCGGCGGTTCTCCTCCAACGTCGCTTTCCCACTGGACACTCCAATAAACAGCAGCTTGTTTGCCTTGTCTTTCATAGGCACTGTGTCTTTTCTCTCCAGAGCACCCTTGTAATCCTGCATCGCATACAGGTCAGGGATCAGAAGATTGTGGGTGTCACTGGTCAATTTCGAAAAACTGAGAATGGAATGAGGCCACTCGCTCGTATTCATTTGTGGCCCTACATAGTCGTGTAAGGAGATGTCGATGAGCCGATCAGGCATCTTGACCTGTTGTAAGAAGGCACCAATGATGGCACGGTTGGTCTCTGTAAAGCCCGCATTCTCCGTTCCTATGACACCCTGTATAAAATGAGATCCTTTCATGATGGCATGATAATTCACTTGGTCCCTCGCAGCGATTCGCTCCTGATGGGGCGCCACATAGCGGCGTGCTCTCTCAGTCGCAAGAGCCACGATCTCGGCGTCGCGACGCCCCAGGGGGCTTAAAGGCGCAGCCAGGGCACCTAAAGAACCAAGGGCAATCCCCTGATTGTCACAAACGACATCGTGAAGTTTCTCATATTCTCCTAGCTCCTTCGTCCCCTCTTTGGCCAATGCATACACGATCGGCATGAGGGACCCTCCACCCTTCATGAGATGCTGTTGCCCATTGTAATGCAAAAAACACGGTTGTGTTTTTGTCACCTTGTTATGTAAACGCCCGTCCTTCATGAGAAAATGGGACCATGGAATCGCATACGCGGTCTGAAAGATCACGCATCCCCTGTCTAGATCCATCTTGAACGTGGCATTCTTATCGTGAACATGATTCAAATAATAATACGTCATATAGCCCTGATCGCATGGGGACGCACTCATGTCGCGCGACAAGACCTGTTGAAGGGCCGCCACATACCCCATGTAGCCGCCTGAATTCAGATAGCGATAGATGGAGCTAGTGGAGGGGTAGAGTGGCTGAACATGGGACCATGGATAGCAGCTCGTTTCTGCGCTGAACAGGACGTCTACACCAAATGCCTTGAACTTCTCTAACACCTCTGTATTGTCTTCTAAAAAGCACGTCACATCATAGCCGTCTACAAAGCACACGATGTCGGTAGGAGGGAGAGTGGCCAGGAACTCGTTCATGGCGACCAGCTTGTCTTTGAATCCGCTCCATGGACGAGTCGCTAGATTCTTGACAGGGGCGTTCAGATACGCCATTTTGGATTCATCGGTCCCATGCGTGACGATGTGTAACATTCTATTCCAGTGGATACCCCTGAGACTTTATGCTCTGTGGTGTATACAATAAAAATACACTCTGAAGGGTATTTTTTATGGGACATGCTTTATGGGATATGCTTTAGAACATGTCCTGCGTCTCTTGCATAGCGCGGCTGGTTGCCGCAGTCGCAGTCGCAGTCGCAACCGCAGAAGAGAAGAGCGCTCTCGCGTTTCCTCCCGCTCCCATGAGTGACAAGGGGGGCGGCACGGATCCATGTCCTCCAAAGGAGAGGGAAGGCATCTCCAAGGGAGAAGGGTATGTGTGTGAAGCATACGTGTGTGCCCCCACCTCCACATTCTGTGACATCTGCTCACTCCAGCTCCGCTGAGTCGCGTTGGAGAAGGCACGGGACAGCGAGAGAGGCGGTAAAGAGTTCGTAGAACTCATAGAGTTCACAGAATCCATCCGCGACGACATGCCACGCATCAGGCTCAGGGTCGCACCATGCTGACGCAAGTGGACCGTGGATGCGCCGCCCGCCATCATGGTCTGGCAAACCGTGAGTTCATGGGTCAGAAGGTCCCACAGCGCTGCCTCGTAGTCCGAGCAGAGCAGACGCGTGTCACGAATCGCCGCGAGGCACTCCGTGATACGGTTCTCCAGTGCCAAGAGGGCGAGCGATCGCATCAGTCCAAACGTCTCCACATGCGCCGCAACATCCTCCATGATTGTGACGACCTCCCAACGAAGCCAATGGGCCGCTCCCATGGCGTGGAGACGCGGCTCCTCCGTCGCATAGACCATCGCCCACGTGGTGTCCACCGCGCCCGTCACACGGTTTAGCGCGTCCACATGGAAGGAGGATCCGATGGGCAGCCGAGCCAACACGATCGCCTCTCCGTGCTCCATCAGGTCGCCGATCCTGATTTCGATGCTCGCTGGCACGTGTAAGACCTGGTAGCGCGTCTTGATCTCGCACACAGGAATGGTCAGGGTCACCTGTTGGAACGCACAGGACACGAGGCCGCCCACGACGTCACCGATGACCACGGCCACATCCTCCTTGTTACAGACCATGTGGTAGCTTCCACCGCCCACGGTCGCCATGCGGGACAGGAGATCCGCCTGATGACCCTCACCATATCCGATGACGTGGAGGACGGAACTTTCCGTCAAGGGCTGCGCCAGTGCCAGCAGCGCATCCGCATTCATCTCTCCAGAGGTCGCAAAGCCATCGGTCAGCAGCAGCACGCACTGGGTCTGCCCAGGATCACGGAACAGCGACTGCCGCGCCTCCACGAGTCCCGCACTGAGATTCGTATTGGATTCCGTCCGAATGCAGGAGAGCGTCACGCGGAGCGCCTCCACATCGGTCAGAAACGCCTGACGAAGAACGGTCGTAGCCCCACTGCTGAAGGTCACGAGGGACACGCGATCGGTGGGCGTGAGAAGTCCGAGGAGATGGTGGAGGGAGTGCTTCACGTTCTCGAGACGCCCCTCATCGTCCATGGAGGCGGAGACGTCCAGCAGCAGGCACAAGTGGAGCGGGGGGCGCACAAAGGCGGGAGGGAGCGCATCGGTCGCTTGGATGCGAATGAGGGACCACTCGGGATGGGAGGGGACGGGGAAGGCAAAGGTGTTCATGGAATTGCTTGGAATAGCGAAGCGGGTAATAGCGAAGTGGGTACCCCTTTCCTACCGCCCCTCGTGTTTCAATTTTTTATCGGACACCACCTCACAGAACAATCACGCCCCATGAATAGATGGATGCGTGGTATGTGATGGGAGCGGTCCTAGTGACGCTTGTGGTATGTGCCATCCGCTTTGCTACACCTCACCAACATGGGGCGCCACGGATCATATGGACGTGGCGAGACAAAGACACTCCCGCGAATATGCACTGTCGTGCCAGTTGGAAAAAGCATAATCCTGATCACATCATTCATATTCTTACTCCCAACACGTTTCAACAGTATTCCAGAGTGCCATTAGAGGTCTCCAGTCACCCGATTCTCTCCCAGTTCCTGGAGGACATTGTGCGCATCACGGTGCTGGCCGAAAATGGAGGCATCTGGTTGGATTCCAATGTGACCCTCCATGGCCCGCTGGACCCATGGCTGTTTCAGCCTCACCCGACCCACGAAATCCATCCGAAAGAAGAGAAGATCGTGGGGTTTCTACGAGAAAGCCGTGTGGACACGGGATTCCTTGCGGCGCTCCCTGGATGCAAATGGCTTTTGAAATGGAAGGAGGCATGGGTTCAGCTGATGCGATATGATTCCATTCAATCGTATGCGACCATCAAGAAAAAAGAGGGCATCCCAATGGACGACCTCGTGAATCCACTGGATCATATGGGCGAAATTACGTGGCGTTCCCTACGAGCTCCGTCTACTCTCTTCTTAGACCAAGAGACGATGGATAAGCATATGAGTCGTTAAGTATTTTGTTCTGCCTTTTGTGCTTCTGCCGCTGTTTGTGCTTTTGCCTTTTTCCATTTGGTATACATGGGAACCCATTGCACAAAATAGGATGATGCGAGCCATTCGGTGGCAAGATGATGGAGTTCCTTTTCCGACTCGGTAAGTGATGCGAAGAACTCGTCGAAATCCGCAGGGAGCGGGGCGGGCTTGGGCTTCATGTAGCGAATCGGAGCAGACATGGTGTGCCTTTGCTGTTAGGAGAAGAAGACATCAAATTTTTTGCGTGTCTCTCCGTTTCCTTTCTTCACACCTTGTAACAGGATGCGGTTCAAAGACAAAAGGGTTCTCGCCATTCAAACACCAGAGGACATACTTCGCATTCTAGAGGCAAAGGGAAACCCTCAGAAAGACTATAAAAAAGGTGCCGTCATTCACGTTTATAATAAGATGCGTCAGAATGAACACTACGTATTGGCGGAGGATCCTGGCAAGAACTTCGCACCTGACTTTCAGCCAGTCTTCTCACCAAAAGAGATGTTAGAACATGGCGTTTTCTCAGGGAAATACCTGAACGACTGTATCCTGGAATTCCCAAAAGAGTGGTTCATGACCGCCCTCAAAAGAGGGAAGCTCTCGCCTCAAGGACACGACACCTCCATCAACCAGTTTGGTGTGGATTCACGACTTTCTCTGGGAGAGTGGCGAGAATACGGTTGGGTTCCGAATCGCCATCGTGCCGTCTCAGGACGCTATCCGATTCTCTCCAGTTCACAGAATCCAGACGAGCGAGGATGGTTCCAATGGTATTGCCGCTACTACCAAGGTCGCCGCATCCCTGAACTGGACATCATCCAAATCAAACGTTGGAAAGCCTTCACGCGCCATGCGGGCCAGATAAAAGCCAATTGTCGCAAGGGAGATGTTACGTGTCGCCCTGTGCAGAGGCAGGCCCTGCTCCAATGGGCCCACGACCCGATGATCTAAAGGGATCTACAGAAAAACCGTAAAGAAAAATTGAAACGTGATCGAACCGATTAGATAACCAACCCCATCACTACATCGACCATGACCTTCTACGAACGAAACAACGCAGCCTCCAAGAGATCCTATGAGAAATCAATGGAACACGCGACGGTTTACGAACATGCCATCGCTCACCTCGAGTTACTCCATGAGTCCCTGCCCAAAGAAGAGAGCAACGAACACCGTCCGAAACGTCAGATGACGAAGCAAGAGCCGGCTGATGATGCGATGGCTTTGTCATCTGATGGCACACACGATCTGCTGCACCCTATGCACGACCCGTATGACAACTCATACGACTCCAAGAAACACAACGTAAAGGACTGCGATCTCATGCTACGTGACTACCAAGAGAATGCCATCCACACCCTCCATGAACAAGACGGAATCAACGCGCTTCACATCCCGTGCCGCATGGGAAAAACGCTTATCGCGGGACACGTCGTTCGATCCAAACAGCCACACCTCCTTGTGGTCATGGCGCCTCTCAAGATCAGCATCCAGAACTTGCGCGACGCCCATCGTCTCCCGTCCTTCCTTCCTACTTACAAGAGCCTCCTGGTGGATTCGGATGTAGAGGGAACGACGGATCGCAATGAGATCCTCGCATTTCTCCACACGGACGGCCCTCACGTGATCTACACGACGTATGAATCGGCCCTCCATGTCGTGGCGACGATTCCAGGCATTGAGGAGGCCTACCTGTTGGTGGATGAAGTCCACAATGTTACCTTACCCCAATGTGAATTCATCAAGCGGTTCTCACAAGGGCTTGTGATGTCTGCTACGCTGCCTGAGGAACTGGAAGAGGAGCTATTTCTGAATACGATCGTGAGAGTCCCATTTGCCCAAGGAATCCGCGATGGATACCTGACGGACTACAGCATCTGGCTTCCGTTTCTCACGCGGAACCAAATGGGCGAAACATCTGTCGCTGTGGACATTCCTCATACATTCCAACATGACGATCAAACACTGATTGCGCAAGCGTTGTATCTCGCCACGGTCATGTTGAAAACGGACGCTCGACGCTGTATTGTGTATCTAACACGTCAAGAAGACTGTGAGCGGTTCATGGCACATGCCTCCAAGGTGTTTGAGGAGTATCATGGGATTACCATCTGGACCAACAAGATTGACGCTACCGTGACTGCTCCTGAGCGCACGACACGTCTGAGAGACTTCCAATCGGATCTGGATGCCCAGTTCTATCTGCTGACATCGGTCCGCATCTTGGATGAGGCAGTGGACATCCCAAAATGCGACTCCGTCTTTGTGACGACGGTGGGAGAGCACAGTAGCGACATTCGGATGATGCAACGGGCCATGCGCGGATCTACAGTGGACCCGTCGAATCCATCCAAGCACAATCAGATCATCCTGTGGGCGAATGGATGGGAGCAGTGTGTCAACTCACTGGATGGCATTCGTGCGGCGGACCCTGAGTTTCACAAGAAGATTCGTGTGTCAACGACATATGATCGACAAGGAATCACACAGGAAATCGTGGAGGCAGTGGAACAACAGGAACAAGAGATGCACGAGTATGTAGTGGTGTCTTGCATTTCTCTGTGGGAGAGAAATAAGATGCGATGGATGGCGATGTATGAAAAGTTGGGAAAGGCTCCATCAATCATGTCCAAAGATCTAGAAGAGAAGAGAGTGGGGCAGTGGCAGAACAACATACGACAAGCAAAGAAGAAGGGGGCATTGTCTACAGAACGTAGTGCGGAGTTAGAGGCCATTCCTGGATGGGAGTGGGGAGCTGACGCATACACATGGGAAGAACAACGAAACCACTGGATCACACAATATGAGAAGCTACAAAGGACACCCTCTCAAACATCCAAAGAGACAGATGAAAAAAGAGCGGGAATATGGCAGAACCGCCAACGGATCTCAAAGAGAAGGGGGGCATTGTCTACAGAACGTAGTGCGGAGTTAGAGGCCATTCCTGGATGGGAGTGGGGAGCTGACGTATACACATGGGAAGAACAACGAAACCACTGGATCATACAATATGAGAGGCTACACAGGACACCCTCCATAACATCCAAAGAGACAGAGGAAAAAAGAGCGGGAATATGGCAGAACCGCCAACGGACCTCAAAGAAAAAAGGGACATTGTCTACAAAACGTAGTGCGGAGTTGGAGGCCATTCCTGGATGGGAGTGGGAAGCTGACGCATACACGTTGTGGGAAGAACAACGAAACCACTGGATCATACAATATGAGAAGCTACAAAAAACTCCTTCTAACAGCTCCAAAGATCTTGAAGAGAAACGTGCTGCATGCTGGCAGCATAACCAACGAACCGCAAAGAAAATGGGGGCATTGTCTACAGAACGTATTGCGGGGTTGGAGGCCATTCCTGGATGGGAGTGGGGTAGAGACAAAATATACATGACGTGGGAAGAGCAAAAACAGAATTGGATCACACAATATGAGAAGCTACAAAGGACACCCTCTCAAACATCCAACGAGACAGAGGAAAAAAGAGCGGGAACATGGCAAAGCAAACAACGAACCTCAAAGAGAAGGGGGACATTGTCTACAGAACGTAGTGCGGAGTTGGAGGCCATTCCTGGATGGGAGTGGGGTAGAGACGAAACATACATGTCGTGGGAAGAGCAAAAACAGAATTGGATCACACAATATAAGAAGCTACGAAAGGCACCCTCCATAACATCCAAAGAGACAGATGAAAAAAGAGCGGGAATATGGCAGAGCCACCAACGGGCCTCAAAGAGAAGGGGGGCATTGTCTACAGAATGTAGTGTGGAGTTGGAGGCCATTCCTGGATGGGAGTGGGAATCAGCTACATGGGAAGAACAGCTACAACACTGGATCACACAATATGAGAAGCTACAAAGGGCACCCTCCACAACATCCAAAGAGACAGATGAAAAAAGAGCGGGAATATGGCAAAGCAATCAACGACATCGCTATAAAAAGAGCCTATTATCTCAAGAGCATATTAAAGAACTAGAGGAAATACCTAGTTGGACCTGGTCCTCCAAATAAATCACATATCCTCTTCTCCACATAACATCTCCAAGACATTCATAGGAGAACACAACCACCCCCCCCAAAAAATCCATAAAAATAAGAGTCTCCTGTTTTTTATGCAACCCGTACATCAACTTAAAGAAAATTGACCATCTATCTAATAGATTAGAAGGTCAGTCATCAACACCATGTCCTTCCGCGAACGAAACAACGCCGCCTCCAAGAAATCCTATGAGAAATCCATGGAACAAACCTACGCTACGGCATATGAGCATGCTGTAGTCATGAAACATGCCATCGATCACCCCACATCCCAAGTCGCTCATTGGTCCCATGTGCCCGAGGAATGGTTGGAAGAAGCGGGCTACATCACGAGTTACAACGAACACCGTCTGAAACGGCTGATGGCAAAACAAGAGCCTGCTGACGGAGTCAATCGCCTCAAGGACTATGGAGCGGACGCGATGACCCGATCATCCGATGGCACGTATGATTTACTCCAAGCCAAATTCTACAAAAGCAATCGTGTGACCGCGGCAGACATTGGAACCTTCGCCGTGTCGCTCCTCAGTCTTCAACTGCGCCACCCGACTTCCAAAGGCCATCTCTATACGTCTTCACGGCTTCAAGCGGATCTGGCGGGCTTCATCGCTCACCCGCAGTATCCGATCCGCCACGTTCATTTCCCATGGGCGCCGCCTGACAAGCGATTGGAGCCCAAGAAACAAGTTATCCTACAGGATGCTGACCTCCCACTACGTGACTATCAAGAAAGAGCCCTCCACGAACTCCATGACAAAGACGGAATCAATGCACTCCATATCCCGTGTCGTATGGGAAAAACGATCATCGCGGGACACGTCATCCGATCCAGACAGCCACGCATCCTCGTGGTCATGGCACCTCTTAAGATCAGCGTCCAGAACTTGCGTGACACCCATCGTCTTGCATCGTTCCTTCCCGCCTACAAGAGCATCCTCGTGGATTCGGATGCGGAAGGGACGACGGATCGCAATGAGATCCTCGCCTTCCTAGAGACAACGGGACCGCATGTGATCTATACGACGTATGAATCGGCCCTCCATGTCGTGGCGACGATTCCAGGCATCGAAGAGGCCTATCTGCTAGTGGACGAAGTCCACAATGTCACTCCCGAGGACTGTGAATTCATCAAGCGGTTTTCACAAGGACTCGTGATGTCCGCGACGCTGCCTGAGGAACTGGAAGAGGAACTGTCGCTCAATACGATTGTGAGAGTCCCGTTTGCCCAAGGAATCCGCGATGGATACCTGACGGACTACTCGATCTGGCTCCCGTTTCTGACACGGAACCAAGCGGGCGAAACATCGGTCGCAGTGGACATTCCTGATACGTTCCAACAAGATGATCAAACAACCATCGCGCAAGCCATGTATTTGGCAACAGTGATGTTGAAAACGGGCGCTCGACGTTGTATCGTGTATCTCACACGCCAAGAGGACTGTGAACGGTTCATGGAGCATGCATCCAAGGTATTTGAAGAGTATCACGGGATCACGATCTGGACGAATAAGATTGATGGCACTGTGACTGCTTCGGAACGAGCGACGCGCCTACAAGACTTTCAATCGGATCTAGATGCTCAGTTCTATCTACTGACGTCGGTTCGCATTCTGGATGAGGCGGTAGATATCCCCAAATGCGATTCGGTCTTTGTGACGTCGGTGGGAGAACACAGCAGCGACATTCGTATGACGCAACGGGCGATGCGCGGTTCCACAGTGGATCCTTCCAACCCGTCCAAGCACAATCAGATCATTCTGTGGGCGAATGGATGGGAACAGTGTGTGGGCTCTCTGGAACTCATTCGTGAGGCGGATCTAGAGTTTCACAAGAAGATTCGCGTGGCGACAACGTATGAACGGCAAGGGACGACGCGGGAGACAAAGGAGGTTGTGGAACAACAAGAGCGAGAGATGCGTGAGTATGCAGTGGTGTCTTGTATGTCGTCGTGGGAGAGACAGAAGATGCGGTGGATAGCGGTGTATGAACGGCTACAAAAGTCTCCCTCCACAATATCCAAAGAGACAGATGAAAAACGAGTAGCGCAATGGCAAAGTCAACAACGAAATGCATACAAAAAAGGGGCGATGTCTCAAGAACGCATTGCAGAACTGGAAACGATTCTAGGGTGGGACTGGGGGGCTGAAAGAAAAGAAACATATACATGGGAGCAACAGAAACAGAATTGGATCACAATGTATAATAAGCTACAAAAGGCTCCCTCTCAAATATCCAAAGAGAAAGATGAAAAAAGAGCAGGACAGTGGCAGAGCAAACAGCGAACCGCATACAACAAAGGGAAGATGTCCCAAAAGCGCATCGCAGAATTGGAAGCGATCCAAGAATGGGAGTGGGATGCAGATACATGGGAGGAATCGAAGCAAAAGTGGATCATACAATACAATAAACTACAAAGGGCTCCTTCTACTGGATCCAAAGATAATGAAGAGATACGAGCAGCAACATGGCAGAGCAACCAACGAGCCGCCAAAAAAGGAAAAAACAAATATAAATTGTCCGAAGAGCACATCAAAGAACTAGATGAAATTCTAGGATGGGAGTGGGGCATAGAAAGAGAAGAAACATACACATGGGAGGAACAGAAACAGAACTGGATCGCACAATACATCACTTTACAAAAAGGCCCCAATAAAAGATCAAAAGATCGTGAAGAAAAACGAGCGGGGCAGTGGCAGAGCAACCAACGGAGAGCCTACCATAAAAAGACATTGTCCCGTGAAAGGGTTGCTGAATTAGAGGCATTAGATGGATGGGAGTGGGATGCAGATACATGGGACGAACAGCTACAACACTGGATCATACAATATGAGAAAAAAGGAAAATGTCCATCACATGGGTCCAAAAATTTGGAAGAAAAACGTGCTGGAGAGTGGCAGAAATCCCAGCGACAGGCAAAAAGAAAAATACTCTTTCCCAAGAGAGAGTAGCAGAACTAGAGGCAATCCCAGGTTGGACCTGGTCCGCCAAATAAATCACATCTCCTCTTCCTCTTCTTCTTCCGCATCCGACTCTCCATCTACGTCCATCTCCTCCACCGCCTTCCTCTTCAGAACACGATCAGAAGGGTTCTTTTTATTGTAGAGACGTGTAAACGCCGACCGTGTCTTCGTGGAAATTCCCAGCGGAGTTACCACTCCTTCAATGGACTCCATCAAATCGTCACGGGTCAGACCGATCGCATCCAATCGTGCTACGGTATCCGCAATGAGAGGCGGCTCTACCAACAAGGGACGCGCAAGGATGGAATACATGCTGTCCGCCTCTTCTAGACGAAAGGATGCGCCAGAGATCTTTCGTGCACGACCGATCTCTTGAAGCCGAGCCTCTTGTGCCCGCCGCGAAGAGCCTTTCCCCAAAGACTTCGGAAAGATATTGAACGGGGCGGAACCAGATACCGTTCGCGAGGCTCCAATGGTGGTAGCGACAATAGAGGGAAGCAACGCCCACTCCTGAGAGGTGAGCAATCGCCGCTGCATGATATTTCCATCAGATATCATCTCGGATGCTTCGACGGCCTCTTCCAATGATCGTGATGCCGTCAAGTAGCACTCTTGAACCATAAGGGGAACCATGTGATGATCCACATAGACAAGGTCTTCTGCGTCGGTCCACGGAAGACCCTTCTGAGCTAATAGCCTTCCCGTGGCACTAAAGGGGTCCATGCGCTGCATGCTGTCCTTCTCTGCTGCCACGGCTCGACCTGAGCCCCGCATCTGTAACGCATTCAGCACCGCACGAATATCATTCCCAGAATTCTCTACCATCGCATCGATCTCTGCTCGTGTTACAGACATCCCCTCTTTCTTGGCAATGGCATCCATCGCCGCCGCAATGACCGATTTGGAGGGCCGCGCCACTTTCACATGGAGACAGGTTTTGGCCAGTGACGCTACCGCGCGTGCATCGTTCGCAACGCAGATGATGGGGGTAGGAGACTTCGTAATCAGCTGAGCCAGTTCCGCCGCGCCTCCACGATCACACCCATCCGCCTCCTCCATCACAATGACCTCTTTTCGTAAACGGCGCATCCCAAGAGCAATCTGGCCACGAAGCACAGACGCTGTTCGAGCATCAGACGCATTACTTTCTGCGACGTGATATCCAAGCTCTTTCGCCACGATACGAATCAGCGTACTCTTTCCGATGCCTGGGGGGCCTGTGACTAAAACCCCTTTTTCTCCAGGAGGCCGCACCGCCAACGATAGCCACTGAGCCACTTGTGCCACCACGGTCGAGTGCCCAATGATCTCTTTCACGGTCTTCGGCGCATACTTGTCGACCCACAGCTCCTCTTTCCCCGCTACCGACAGACAATCCATCGAATCCGCCAACGCATCTACACAGAACACAATGGGAATGCCCCGTTGAACCGCCTCTCGGTATCGCAAGGATTCGGTAATGGGTCGTCCATCATGACACGTCACGCCAGCATACAATGTATAGCCCTCACGCAACACGGAATGAATACGGGCGCCTGGAGGGACGACGACCCCTCGTCCTGTGCATACGATGTCCATCCTCTCTTTGTTCATCCGTTTTCTACATCATGTAGTTCAATTTTTTATAAGAAAGAAGACAGCAGTGCCACGACTCTCTTCATTCTCTTACATCTCGTAATGCGTTCTACCACCAACCTAAACATCTCCACCCTATCTAACACAATCATGAGTGAAGACTCCCCCCTCTCGCCGATGACACCTCCCAGCACTCCTTTTCTCTCCACGGCGCCGTCGGACCCGAAAACGATCCCCGCCATTCCAGCCATCCAACTTCCTACGGAATCTCCCCTCATTACGGGAATGACAGCGGCCCTTGACGCACACATGAACGATCTCCACATGCCAGCTGCGGCCTACACTCGTAGCACATGGATCGTGGCGGATGACGACGATATCCCTCCGTTGGTCGCAGAGACGGTTCCTTTTGTTAGCGAAGCATCACCTGCTGATAGCGAAGCATCATCGCCTGCTGATAGCGAAGCATCGTCACCTGCAGAGTTATCACCTGCCGAGTCTACAGAGTCATCCGACTCCACTGATACGAAAGATGCAATCGATGCAATGGAAACATCAGACACGACCGATTCCGAACCCGACTACACGTGGAGCGATGTCTCTTCAGAATCGGATGAAGAAGACAGCCGCATCCCTCCACAGCCATGGGAGGGTCTCCCCACCGCACTGGTTGTCCTTTTTTTCGCCTACATGTTCACCCTGTCCATTGGTATCTGGACGGGTCGTCTTTTGGTCTAAGCCAACAAAGGGCCTAAAGGGGCTGGGGACTTAAAGAAGCGCTTTAATGGCCCGTCGTCCCAAGAAGAACAGCACACCACCCCATAACGTATCGGCGATCGCGAATTTCCAATCGTAGTCGGAGAAGAGCGCCAGCGTCGTGAAATCATACACACCGTAAATACACAATCCATAGAGAAACGCCTGTCTGTCGCTGGTCGTCTCCAGTATCATATAGGCGAGAAACAGATAAACGGGAACCGCAGCGAGATACCGCACGTGCAGCGCAGACCCCTGGATCTTCTCAGTCAGTGCCCGCGCATAGATGCCGCCCGTTCCGATCCAAAACAAATCCAAGAGAGCCAAGATGCCTGCCACTTGAAGCAACTGTTTCATTCTATGTAGACCCTATAAAAATTGAAACTTGACATCACACAAAAGAACAGCAACAACTGCAAGCAATGTCCGCCTCTGCCTATAAAGATCGTCATGCGCTCTCGTTCGCGGCTCCCCAAGAGGACCTGATCAGCCTCTCAGAGGTGGAGTGTAAAGACCAAGAGAACAAGCGCCATGCGCTCTCCATGCTCAGCATCGGCGAGAAACGGACAATCCACGGACTCCACTACTGGACGATAGAATCCGCGGCCGAATGGTTCCTGACTCAACACAAAACGCAGGATCTTCGCACGATGACGCCCTACCTCGGCTCCATGGATCGTATTCGGTATCATCATGCGCTCCGTCAACTCACCCACACAGACTGGACGCCGCCCGCCGATCTCCCACGGCTGTTCTACCAGGCCCTTATTGCCCCCACATCGCTGAATCCCCTGGATCTCCTCGCGGTTCATCTCTTCGCTCACATGGACGACATGGGCATTCTCTCAGAGTGGTCCCATGAATCACAACGCGTCGCCGCGACCGCCGCCCTTGCGGCCGCCCCTGTAGGCTCCTGGCTTCTCCGACGATCCTCTGTAAAAGACAGTGACATCATCAAGACGCGGGCGCTCTGTGTGAAAGACAAACAGACGGGTCTGACACAGCACATTCTCATCGCGCATATCTATGGCTTCGGCTATGCCCATCTGATAGGTGTCCAATCGCATCAACAGATGCCGTATTCAGATGGACGTGCCATTCCGTCGACGATCACAGAGCCGAGCTACATGATTCCAAACCCGCCGTTGCCAGCGATCGAGCGACTGTCAGGATCCTTTCTGGATCTTCTCCAGACATTTGGAAACATGATGGACATGGATAAGCGGCTCTAAACACAATCGTATTGCCGCATTGCGGTGTGCGTCCCTATTTTTATCCTCTTTTCTGTAAGCGCAGCAGATGTCCACAGAAACCCTACACATCGAGGCATTTCATTCCCAACTTCATGGGGCCCGTATTCTCTGTCATGGGGGCTTTACGGCCGATCAGATGCCACCTCTCTATGAATCCATCCAGCCGCTACGAACCCCTTTCAAACGGAGGATTCTCGTCACGGGCTCTCCCCTTTCACTGTGCACGCTTCTGCCTCTCCCGTATGACGCCCAGTTTCACGTGAAAGACAATCATGATTGGACGATGGTCCTGACGTATATGACGTATGTGGTAAAACCCCTCTTGCTTGTGGTAGAGGGCCTGGCCATTCCAGATGCCATCTGGCAGAAGCTCCAACGCAGCACCACGGTCATTCACATGTCGCCTGTGAGGACGCCTGTCACCTTAAAATCATATGATGTGATCTTTTTTCCGCCGATCGAATCCATGACGCGTGAGGAGACGGAGTGGATGTATACTGCGCTTCAGACGGTATATCGACCGACCTATTCGGCGAAGGAACACAAGGAGGTACTCCATGAAATCAGGGTGGCAAAGGCGGGAATGTGCTGGTCGCGGATGGATGAGGAGGCGCAAGGGGGTGCATTGTATTGGTATGATCCTGTGGCACAGCAGGGAGAGGCGGTGTCACGGGAACAATTGTCTAAGGTGTGTGAATGGATGGCGGTCCAGTTGAAAAGCTAGCAGAGGACCTTATAGGGGTCGGAAGCTCTGAACCATCTGCCCAAATCCTGGTGGCAAGGCATGGCCGACTGGTAGGGCATGGCCTGGAGGAAGGCCGAGAGCACGAGCTTTCCCTCGGCGTCTCACGGATCGTTTCTTTCCGCGACGTCCTTTCATGGGAACCATAGGAGCTACAGGAAGACTGGAATGATAGACAACCCCATCTCCGCCATGTGCTTTGCTGTATGTGCCGCCGTGTTTTAGAATAGGACGATACACGTCAGAAGGAAGCACAACCCCTGAAAAGGCCTGCTCTAAAGGAGCTCCCTGTGCACCTCCACGAGATCGCTTTGTTTTGTGCTTCATGCTACGCTTCAAGCGCTTTACACGTCGTGTCATGTCTACCAAGAAAGAAGAAAACTACGAAGGATCATAGGGTGATAGGGAAGAAAGAGGGGTCTCATGATCTCTCGCACAGAAGAGCTCCATGGATTCTCTCCATTCTTAGGGCTTTGCATCATGAGAACACGATCTCGTAGACACCGAAGGGCGGCATTCCATGCCTGGGCCACAGAGCTCTTAAGACACGGAACTCCTACCATTTCCGGGCCATTATGGCCCGCGTAGATCGTGGAGCCCGAAGGGGTTGAGATTTCGGGGCCTTTCATGGCTCCCACCACATTCCCTGGCCGAGGAAGACGCCCCTCCATATGATCTAGATAGGCAAGTGGGATCTCATCGCCCTCTCGCCCCTCTTCCCAGATCAGCATGGAATAGATTCCGCGGGCCGCACGAGGCGGGTCATCGGTCATGTTGTCCAGCGTAAAGAGGCGCACCCCGAATTCCATGGCAAGCCGATAATGTAACAGAAAGAGAAAGGAACCTACACGGTGGCCGATAGCGGAGTCTACATGATCACACACAGCGACCAGACCATCCTGTATCGTATAAATGACGGATGCATGGGCCACATACCAATCACCCTTCCGTAATGCAAACAACACGACACAGCATCGAGGACGGGGCGTGATGGTATATTCTAGGTAATAGGGGGGTCGGAAGAGGGGAACTGCTTTCTGATACAGCGCCGTAATGACGGATACATCCAGCAAACAGGACATCCTATCTAGTGAATCACACGATGCTCTAGATAGGAGATAAATCTCACGCGAATGCTTCACGCTAACGCTTCATGCGAATGCTTCATGCTAACGCTTATGAGCGGCGAGCACGACGAGTCTTGGACTTCGACTTCGACTTCGGCTTGGCCATCGACTTGCGCATGAGGGTGAACTTGCCCTTCTTCGGCTTGAAGCCGAGATCAAAGAGGTGCTTGATGGCCTTCTTGCCCGCCGCCGACTTACGACGGGAAATGATACGACCCTTCTTGAACATCAGGTCGCTCTTCTTGAGACCGCCTGGGGTCTGACGAGCCGTGCCATGGTAGACTTGCGCTTTCGAACCGATACGAGGAATGGAAGACATGTTTCTATCTGTCGGAGAGATTATTTAACGCACCTAGACCGCTTCCAAACGTCGGCCAAAAAATTGAAAAGGAGGACATCGAAAACAAAGGACAAGACCAACGCCAAGACAAGATGGCCGCCGAATTCAATGACTACATGTCCGACTCCAACGAGATGGAATATGAAGAGATCTCCGCGAATCTTTCCGCGCATCATGCGGGATGCACGGAAGAGGAATCCCTCGACGATCTGATGACCCTCGAGAGCAAGTTCGCCACCATCCATGACATGAGCAACGAGGACCAATTGGAGCTCCTCATCCATGAAATCAAACAGGTGATCATCTACAATCTCCCGCTGGACAACGGATGGTATACCAAACGAATGGAGTTCATCTACGACTACGCGACCATTGGCTGGATGGAGATGGCGGAGCGTCTCGAAGGGAAAGACCCGTTCATTTCCAACACGTCGCGGGACATTATGAAGCAACTGAAACAGCTCATGGCGGAATGGGATTACCGACCGACGATCTCTCTGCCCGTCTACTATCGCGTCCTTCACGACATTCAGGACGTCTGGCAACGGTATCGCACGCAGTATGTCGGAGAGGAAGAAGACGAGGATGTCGTGGGGCTGATCGAGCAAATGACGTATGTGTCGTTTCCTGCTCGGAAGTAAGCTACTCGGCACATGTCACACATCCACGAACGAAGGGTATAAACAAAACCACAAGAATAGATACTAGAGCCCCTAAAAATTGAAATCCACGACATGCAAAAAACAGGCACCAGAATGTTTACCTATACCAAAAATGATGAGGGTCTCTTTGTGTGCCCCACGTGCCAGACCACGAAAAAGAACCAATCCACGATGTTTTATCACATGAAGCGCCACCAAGAAGAGTTTAGCCATGTGTGTAAGATCTGTGACAAGGGGTTTCTCCAAAAACATACACTGGATCTCCACTACCAGTCCAAGCACCCAGAACGGGCCAAGAAAGAGAAAGCATTCCTGTGCCCGTGTGTCAACTGTGAATTCTCTTCCTTGACGAAGGGAAACATGATCATTCATTATATGCGCGTCCATTGTGCAGAGGAAATCAAGCTCATCATGAAACAAGAGGGGAAGTTGTATCGGTGCGAGGCATGTCAAAAAGAGTTCAAGAATTCGTGTGGGTTTATGTATCATTGTAAGGGGGATTGTTTACCGTGTGAAGATCAAGTCAAGCGCGATGCGATACGTGATTTGATATGAAAACGGTTTGCCTTATTTTTATTACTCTTGCAAGTCGCTACTCTTGCAGCTGCAGGATCCGAACGAGAGAAAAGGCGTGATACCCAAGAGCCGCGAAGGTGATCATCAACAGCACCTCATAGGCCGCACGAGGGGTGTCCTGTTGATTCCATCCGATATACATCAACAGCGGGGCAAACAACAGAGCGTGAATGGCATTGATGTAGGCGTAATCGGATCGCGAGGACAAGCGCGCCATGAATTTGGAGCCATGAAACAGCAGAAGAATCGCTCCTAGCGCCAAGAGCGCCTTATAGACCCATGGATGCGTGGAGGCGCGGTAGACGCCGACATAGAGGAACAGCGGGACGATGATCAGCAGATGAAACAGCGAGAGGACAAAGTGTTGATCCATTTCTATATACATAAACGAAAATTCACTCTTGTGAGTCTTGTGACATCGGCCGAGCCCCTATTGATAGACACTGGCAATGAGGACAGCGCCGAATCCAGGGTTGATCAGAACAGAATCCACAGAGATACTCCGTGATCACCCACAAGGAACACGATAACCGTATAGAGCACATGTGCAATAGTGACAGGATAGAGTCTCTCTTTCACATCTCGTAGCCCCTCTTTGACAGCAAATCCGCCTATAGAGAGAAGGGAGTTGGTGCAGTAGCCTGAGCAGAAGCATGAGAAGGAGATGCCAACCGTCGACCAAGGAAATAAGGGGATAAGACGATCGTAGGGCGTGTCCCGTAGCCAAGGTGTTTTTCAGAGCAGAAGGGGACCGCCACTTTTTCACGGATCGCCATGTTGAGTTCACGGTGTTTCATGATTTTGAGCTCTTCGAGAAGCTCATGGGTGCGATCATGGCGCTGTGATAGATGCGAGGAGGTCTGGTGCGTGCGATGGAGCTCCTCTTTGAGCGTCTGGATGCTACTTGACATCTGCTGGAGAAGATCGTGCTGTTGATGGACGACATTCTGCAATGCGTCAATCTTCTTATTCAGCTTCGATTCAATATCAATGGCGCACCAATCATCGTCTACGCTCATTCTGTTAAGAGTGTGGTGTTTTTACGGGGGGTTATGGGATCCGCGGGCCGCAGGCCCGCACCGCGCGGCGTCGCCCACAGCTCATGAATCCTGAAAACATCCCCTCCTCATAGAATGCAACTCTACCAAGCCCCATCGTTTTATGCACACGTATTGAATGGAATTCTGTTGGCGGTGGCCATGGTCCTCTTGTATCGCTATGCGTCTATCCTGACTCGTATGGGCCCGTTGTCATTGATCGGATTGGTCCTGTTGCTCTCGGTAAGCGTGGGCGTCCATGGGCTGTCTCATTTGGGACTGGAACGGGTGTACGGTTACAGCCCGTTGTCATGAGGGGCTCCCTTTGCGCTTTGTAAGGCCCTTGTGCCCGCGGGAAACCGCTTAAAGGATCGTCGCGTAGATAAAGGGAGCCACCATGGACGTCGCACCAGCACCTAGAAACCTCACACGTCGATATGCACGTATTGGGACAATAACGCGCTCCAAACACGTTAAACATATTACCCAACAGCGAGTGACAGTCGGTAACAAAACGATGACGATCACAGAATATCATACGGACTGGTATATCACGATTTATCTTGGAAGTCCAACCACCTATTCTGTTAAAATCAGACTATCGAAGGACACGGGCTACATATGGCACCAATATGGCACTCTGAAGGACATCCGATGGGACGGTGAATGTCAATTTACGGACACTTTTGAAGAGGGAACGGATACATTTATGATGATCCATGTTGCCATGACCTATGTTCGCCGCTCTTACCCTGCAGTAAAAGAATTGACCTATACCGATCTCAGTTCCAAAGAGTATGAACAACGTGCCGTCCTCAGTCTGTGTGCATTAAAAATATTTACAGAGGGTCCATCGTGGTATGAAACCCGTCTCCCTATGCGGATGGACCCGTCTTTTGACGACACCTATCGTATTATCATGGATCGGACAGATCGACAGAAAAGGGGCATGCCATGGAAGGAATTTATCTTCTGCACAGGATATCACCCTACGATTCTCGGAATCGATCGGATCCAAGAGACCTATGAGTCCTGTCAGACATGGCAAGAGTTCTTTCGTTATATTCGTAGTCAACTCGATACAGATACGCTCATTGCATGCTTATCATCAGAGAGTTGGTTTGACGAGTTTATCTTGAAGCGTATGCAGTTTCAAGTGAGGGGTGTGCAGTTTTTATTTAACCCATCCTCCTATGATATAGAGTATACACTGGAGCCCATGGAGGGAGGGAAGGCAGTAAGACCTTCCAAAGGAGTTCAGCGATGGAGACATACACTGCGAAGAGGGCGCTAACTAAATATTATTGTGTAGACTTCATGACATGAAATGACTATAACGTGATGTGTATATAACCATCCTATGCGTTGGCCTGGGGACTTAAAGAGGATTCCGCGGGCCGCAGGCCCGCACCGCGCGGCGTCGCCCACCGCTACGATCTCCCACGAACCAAAAGAATCTAGAATTCAGCCTCCACCTCTTGATAGGACATCACTCCACACCCATGAGACATCCCTCCCACCATCCCCATCAGTCTCGAACGGGTCTTGTTTCGTCTCTTTGTGCCCCGACGACCACCTTGCGTCACATTCAAGACAGAGACATCCACCTGTTTTTTTACTGCGAACCCTTCAGGTTCCCGAACCTGTTCGATAGGAATAAACCAACCATCTGAAAACACTGAAATATGAAGAATAGAATCCATATAGTTATCAAACCACGGTGAGACTCCATTACAAAAGGATTCAGCATCATGATATTGACTCCGAATCCGTAACAAAAACTCTCGTATCGTAGGGGAACTCACGTAGAGATCATGATACGCCCTCATTTCAGGGAAATGGTCCTGAATATTTTCCCATTCATAGCATGGGCGCTCTAACGCACGGAGACAGGTAAAGAACCGAGCCATAGGAGACCCTTTTACTGCATGAAGCGCACCTAGGGAAGAGGAGAATGTCTCTGTCGTCTCATTCGCCGCGTCTACAAGCCCTTCCAGTCTCGCCCCAAAATTCTTTTGATACCATGTCACATTGTATTTGAGAATGGAATCATATGCCAGACTAATGGCGGGTCCATCTTTGCCGTTACAGACGATTCTGGAATTATCCTTCAACGTAAAGCGCTTCACCCACGGACACATTCGTTTGATAGTATATAATCCAAGAGGGACCAATTTTATCATTCCATTCACAATCTTGGATAACCCCCCATTCGAACACGCCTCTACACGATCTACACAGTCAATATACGCCGTGGAATAATCCATCCCATTGATCGAGACTGTCACACAATAGCGCTGTGGTCCTGTTCCAAAGGAAAGGGTATAACTACTCTTAGAGTCGTCTGTATATTCGTATTGACTGATTTTACAGTAGGTATCGATCCCGTTCCCATGGATGGGATTCACACGAACGGAATAGATAGGACGATCCATTGACATGGCTGTTATAAACAAGGGTAAGAATAAAGAGAAGGCTACGCACTGTGTAGTCCTTTATTCTATCCTCTCGTATACCAAGAGAACTACAGATCTCCCCCAACATCATAACCGATCAGATTATGGCGCACGCGCCTGCCAGGATATGAATAGCCCTCTCGCTTTCTAGTCTTGCATGCCCTACGACCCCCACGCGCCCTCTGTAACGCCCCTCCTTGAAGAGGAGTCATATCCAACACATCAATGACCCATCCTTCATTGCTGAACACTCCCTCCAGTTCCCTCTTTATGAAAGAGACGAGCCATGTTCGTGCATGAACACAGCGACGCTCCTTAGGAATCGCAGAGAAGAAAGCAGCATAATGAGGCTGTTCGTAAAGCGCCTCCAATTCAGAGTAAAGCTCAGAGGGTGGATTGGCGATACGAAGGAAATCATGAAAGGGTGGAAGTGGTTCTGTGTATAAGAAGTGTTCGACACGCGATCGATATGCGTGATGAGACGATTTATCTTTATAGGTTGCACGAAAATGCTTTTCATACCACGTGCATCCATTGAATGCGATGGAAAGATAATAGAGAGAGACAGGCCTCGCATGACTTCCTCGTTTACGATGGCGTGATTGTCTTTTTTCATCGTCTGTTCCACATTCCACAGTGGACATATCATCAAAAGAGAAAGATGTGATTTCAGGTATCATCTTATGAATATGACGA
>Ga0247722_10000124_pt1 | contig 46096 bp, 38 predicted proteins | sample MSEWelMarce3H_FC_FD_189094 | JGI IMG/M metagenome (GOLD analysis project Ga0247722, IMG submission 189094) | Subsurface sediment microbial communities from gas well in West Virginia, United States - MSEEL Well Study Marcellus 3H_FC | ecosystem: Environmental > Terrestrial > Deep subsurface >... | reverse complement strand
AATATTGGTTAAGCGTTACTAATTCTTCAGGAGTCAACGATTCAATACCCGACTCCGCTATCTTTTCAAATAGTTCGTCAAAGGTAGGACTTTTTTTAGTTTTTATAATATTATCTTTAGGAAAGTCATCAATATCTTTCCATCCGGTTAAATCCAAGAAAAATTCTTCACGAATCTTGTTTCTTATCATATTTCGTACCTCATCATCTTTTTCCTCAATTTTTTGAGTTTTTCCTGACATATAGTCACCAACACCATCATTAAAAAGGTGTTCCGATATTTTTTTAGGTAAACCGTATGACATTTTGTCAGATGTGTATGGTAATAATATATACATAATTTCACCAATACCTAAAATCATATCAACATAATCTTTTACATCCTCATAGGAATCTAATGTTGTAATGGTGAACACTGACGATTCAGGTCCAAAATAAAAATTAAGATGTGGGGTGTCCGAAATAACACATAATTCTTCGGCAATTTGTTCAGTAAATTCTTTTGGGTTGTCATTTTTGGCAAAGACAAATAAAATGTATTTGGTTAATCCATCCATACGTTATACGTTAATATTATAAATTATGTTACAAAGGTAATTAAACTCTTTTAGAATATCCAACAATTTGATAAAAATCTTTCTTCCCTTCACAATATTCTTTTATCAAGGTTAATAACCCCTTGAACATGAACGCACCTGTAGTTTGTTTTTCACATAAAGAAAACAATTCAATGAACGATGTAAGGGTTGAAATAGTGTAATAACCGTGATTATTTAAATCATTATACCTTAAATTCATCACATTCACAAACTTTAATTCATAACCGTTTCTTTCCTCAAGACTTGAAAATGGAGTGGTATTGTCATAAAGCTCAATTAAATTATTTACATACAATAATAATAACTCTTTATTATATTCCGCCTTAACTAATAAATCAACAATCCAATGAGTGTGTGACGGCATTCTTAATCGTTTTCCATCTTCTTTGTACTTAACAATAAAATCAAGTTCCGGATTTTCACCTCTCTCACCCTGATAGATTGCCACAGTGGTCTTATCATCAGTTCTCCAATAAAGGAGGGGAGTGTGTACCTCCCCTTTTTTTGTATAATTAAGTTGTTTCATTCCCCTATAATTAATTTAATATCCTCACTTGAAAATTCTTTTTTCCAAGTTTCAAATAAATCTCTATTTCTTTTGATTTTTGAATTTTTAATTCCCTTCAATAAATCTTCGTGAGTTTCAAAATATGTTTTACCATCTTTAAAATCATCCCACGTTTTTGGTCTTACTTTACCATCGTAAGGTCTATACTTAACACCTTTAGATAATTTATTATAACCAATCACATCTTTTATTTTTTCAATAAAAATATCAACAACACCATGAACAATATTATACTTAATTATAATCTCAAATTCTTCATCATATTTTTTCATTCGTTCTTCAAAAGTATCTAACCTTGCAATATCATATTGAGGATTTGCGGTATCAACAGAAACTTTAAAATCAAAAGCATATTTTTTATCTTCACGTATAATAATAATTTCGGGATAAACACTTTTTTTCTTAGCCTTTATAAATGTAAACTCAATTTTACCATTTAAATATTCTAAAAATAACTCACATCCTTGATGTTCATATTCTTTCCAAACCGTAATGTATTCATTATTATCTTGACCATTAAATAATAGTCCGTTACGTATAAACTCAATAATACTTTCTTTGTTTTCTTCTACATATTTAACCATTTGTTTTTTTATTGGGAAACATAACTTATATTTTCTTCTTTTCTGATTCTTACCACATTATCAGCCCAATTTGTTACTAATGGATTGTGTGTGATAACAAATATTTTCTCAAAATATTCTTTAATCTTACTAAAGAACTCCGATACCATCTCCAAGTTGTCGTTGGACATCTTTCCAAATACCTCATCAAAAACAACAACATTAGCCCTTGGTAATGAACAAATTTTACTTAAAACCGCTCTTAACGCTAGTGAAGCTATTGACCTTTCATATCCTGAACCTGAAGCCATTGGTTTCTCAACTTGAGTATTGTTATCAATCATAAGGAAGTCAACTTCATTCTTATCATTAATCTTAACTTCCAATCTGAAATGGCAACTATCCTCTAACAATCTTTGAAGTTCACTATTAATAAGTGGCATCATCGTCTTCATAATAAGTTTGGTCACACCATTCTTACCGAAGATTTCCAAATAGATTTTATAAATTCTTTCTCTTTCGGCCTCTTCTGCGATTTTTCTAATTGTTTCTAAATTAGCATTTATCTTGGTTGTAAGAGTTGTAATTTGAAATGTATTATTTGTAATACTATTCTCAATGGTTTTCTTCTCTCCCTCAAGTTCATCAATTCTAATTCCCGCTTTGATAATCAACCCGTCAATTTTATTGTTTTCATTAATCTTATCCTGAACTTCCGAATATCTATCCAACTTGGTTTTTAACGCATCAATCTTTAATTGGAATGATTCAACACTCAATTCATATTTCTCTCTGATAAGTTTGTTTTTCTCATACTCATCAAATTCTTTTTTAAGATTAACAAAACCTTGTTCTTTGATGGTTAAATCCTGCATTAACCCCTCTAATAGACCTTTATGTGTGATAAAACCAGCAAGTTCCCCAATTTTAGCATTGGTAATCGCAGCGTTCATAAGTTCAATACCACAATGTTCACATTTGATTCCACCTTCAACAGAACTTTTAAGTTCTTCAATGTTTTTAATCTTGGCATTGTTTTCCGCCTGTTCTTTTAACATATCCTGAATGTTCTTCTTAACATGGTCATGTTGGTCTTCGTGATAAAACTCTGATGGTTTAACAACTTTAACATTATCTCTATCCGAAATTGATTTAGCTTTTTGTAAACCTAACCCATTAATCTCTTCTTGAACTTTATCCGGAGATACCATTAAAAGTTCATTATCAATATTGTGTTTTGATTTTAACAACCCATCACGATATTCCTGACCCTTAACAATTCTACCTTTAACATCATCCAATTGTGTTTCCAACGCAAGATTAGTCTCTGTTAGAGTATTAATTGTGTCTTGGTTAGTTTGGTTATCTGTCTTAAGTTGTTCCGAGTTATAAATGTTTGATAACATTCCTTTTGAGAAGTCACTATAAATTTCTTTAGCCGCTTCTTCCTTACGTTTAAGAAAATCCAACCCCATAAACCTTGAAAGAACTTGACCCCTTGCCGTAGGTTTAGCATCAATTAGTTCCTCCAAGTTGGTGGCAGTCGTTAGGATGGTCATTAAGAAATCCTCTTTAGTCCCGATAGATGTTTTGATAAACGCCTCAGTCTCTCTTCGTTGTTCTCCGGTGAAGTTCTGTAAACTACCATCAGACAATCTTTTATAGAAGTCCAATTCAGTTTTAACATTCCATTCGTTTTTCTTTGATAACTTTCTCTCAATATTTCTCAATATAATATACTCCTCACCATCGATTGTAATTTCACCTTTAACCGCAACTTTGTTTCTCTCAGTGAATCTGTTGAATATCTCTTCAGCTTTAGATGTCTTGGTTGTCTCATTAAAGAATAAGAACATAAGTAAATCCACGGTCAGAACCGTCTTACCCCCAAAGTTAGGCGGGTTTGACTCCACAACCGTAATTCCATCACACTTTTCAAAATCTATCTTCTGATTCTCACCATAGGATAAAAAGTTTGAGAACTCAATGTTTTTAATGTACCATCTCTTAAACGGAGTGGCATCGGTTTGGTCTTGTAATAATTTGTTATCTACAATACTATTAAGTTGGTAGATATCATCGTAGTGTTCCATATTCCCTTTTGACTCCAAGAATGAACGAACCAACTCTAATTGATAATTCTCATCCAAGATGTTAAAGGATATGTCTACGGTATGTGTGGTGTCTTGGGCAACCTTTGTTTTTGTAATTACATTAACATTGGTTGTTTCATACTTCTTTTGAAAGTAATGACGAACACTCTTAATTTTTTCTTGTGTAAAATTCTCGGCATAATCCTCCCATACAACCTGTAAGTAAGGATTATCCAAGTTTACAATATTTATATCTTCCATTATTGTATAATTAAATTCTATTGGGGGATTAAATAAATCCATTTGTTTTAATTCAGTTCTTCTACTTCTTCTTGAATGACATCACCACCATCTCTTCTGTCTTGAGCTTCCAATACAGTATCTAAATTCCAACCATCATATGCTGTTAGTTTTTCACAACCTCTATCCATCCAATAGTATTCTGACATCCATTCATCCCATTTAGAATCAACTAATTTAATAAAGTTCTCATCATTACCTCTATCTTTATATCTTTGGATAAACTCTTCTTTTCTCCTGTCATCCGGATAAACCAAGTAAAAGTATAGACAGTTGTCTAACAAAGCATCTCTCACTTCTTTATGTGAAGAAACAAAGATGTATTTGTATTTACCAATATTCTCTTTGATATGGGTAATATAGTTCTGTGGAAACTCAGGGTTTCTTACTTTTTCACCATTCTCATTAACAACCCAACTAAATTTACTTGAATCGGAATCCAAAGTGGTACTAGGATTATTTTTATGGTAAGTTGTTTTTCCTACACCGGGAAACGCGGATACTATCTTAGTTCTCATCTTCAACTTCAGGAGTTACAACCTCAGCGTCATTTACATTAATTTCACTTGATTCCCCAAGAACTTCAGCATTTAATTCCATTGTTTCACCATTCTCATTTTTGTATTGAGCCTTCAACTCTTCCATTTGTTTCTCAAACATTTCATTAAACTCTTTTTGAGCTTTTTTTCTTAACCCTTTAATAGTGTTGTTTCTGTGTGTAACTCTTGTTTTGTGTGCCTTTGCACCACCACGTAATTTTGACTTTGGCATAATTGTATTTATTTAATTGTTATTTATTTCGTTATTCATTTGTTCTCGGATTTCTTCTAAAGTTATTCCAGGTTCATTATTAATTTTTTCCTTAATTTCATTAGTTAGCTTATCAAGAATATCTTTACCTAAATTTCTATCTCTATCTGATGTTGTATAATTACCGAGTTCAGAATCTTCATCATCATTTCTATAAAATTCCAACCAATCCGGTCTTTCTTTAATATTAATATTTTCAACTTTTTCAATTAGTTTCTGAACTTCCGGTTTAGACCCTTTTAACATTTTAGACATCTGAACTTTTCTTTCAATATTTCTATATCTAGTATAAAAATTCTGAGTGTTTGCCCCGTGAAAATTAATATCTATTTTATTATCTTCCAAGTAATAGATGATATTAACAACTTCATCACTATCATCAGTAATAGACATATTATCAAGTAATTGGAAAAAATCGTCACACTTGATTATTTTTCTTGTTTCTGTTTTGTCTTGTAGATACTTAATTATAAAATTACCTAATTTATTTTCCATATTATTTAGTTGGTCTATTTTCTTCAAACCATTCAACTATTGCGTTTATCGCCCATACAGCACCTGATGATAAAATTCCATCAAAGAACCAACTTATCCAAATAGGTGTTCCAAACAATGTAAGTGTAGGTGAAAAAATTGTTAAAGACAAAATAAATCCACCCCAAGTTGAAAAACACATTGGACAAGTCAATATTCCTGAAATGAAATGTGCAATACCATTAAATGGTAATAATTTATTATCTCCCCAAACTTGGAAGAAATTTCTGAGTCCTTGAAATATTGACCCGAATACCATAATGTTCATAAGCCCGTAGCTTAATATAACCCATACTAAAATTTCCATATTATTCTCCTATATAATGTTCGCTTATTTCACCACCTTCTTCAACTTCACTTATGAATTTTTGGATAGAACGAAATTCTTTTATTTTTTCAATTTGGTCTTCTTCCGTTGAGGTAGTAGTAAAACGTAGTCTGGCACTACCATCACCATCGACCGTTACCGGAATAGTCCTATTAGAACCTATTGACCCTAAAATTTGTATCTTCGTTAGTAATTCAAGTAATTCTTGTATTTCTTCCTTACCACCACTAACTCTTATATCTAAATAATAATTTTCCATATTACATCATTTCATTTAAATTAGAACCTTTAAGGTATACAGCACCTTGACTTAATTTATTGGATTCTAATAGTTTATTTTTTTCTTCAAGTTCTTCAATTCTTGAGTTCTTTAAAGATAATTCTTTTTTTAATGTCTGTAAAGTTTCTTGAAGAAGTAATACCTTATCATTTGGTTTTTCAACTTCGACAATTTTATCTACTATTTTTTCAACCGGAACTTCCTTAATAACTTCAACTATTTTTTCTACTATTATTGGTTCAGGTTTGTCACAAATATTGTCTAAATTTGTGACACTTTCTTCTTCTTTTTTGTCGTAAATATATACTATTTTTTCGACAGGAACTTCCACTTTAACCTCCTTAACCACCTCTCTATCAACATATTTGATGACCTCAACTTCTTTGATGGTTTCGACCGGAACTTCCTTAACAACTTCAACAATTTTTTCAACCTCCTTGATGACTTCAACCGGAACTTCAACCCGTATTTCTTTGATAATTTCAATCTCTACCGGTTTTTCTGAATCTTCACCAAGTAACCCGTACTTTTCAATACTAAATCCGGACGCAAAACATTTTGTGATAAAATTGTCGACATATTCAATTTTATTTAATTTACAATATTCTTGTACAGATTTTAATTGACTAGTCGTTAGTTTGATTTGACTCACGTTCTTTGTTTTCGTTATAAGTTATCCATTGGTTAACTTTGGAACAATCGTGACTATCAATACCACATTTTTTCAACTTATTTTTAAGTTTTTTCAATTGTTTGATTGTTAGTTTATCCACCCAAATACCAATATATCCGTGTTCCGGTTTTCCTAATTTTTTTTCTCTCTGAATTTCATGTTCCATTTCGTTCCATTCAGAATCAGTCATTGATTGTCTAAGATTTCCCATTTCTATTTAATTTTTAATCCACTGAAATACTCAAAATCACCAATATTAAACTCTTCAGTTCTTCCTGGAGTTGAACGATTATATTCCACAATAACTTTGGTATCGGTAATTTCTTTTATAGAAACATTAACCGGTGTAGACCCCAAATCTAAATCAAGTGTTCTACCTATTAAATTGTTTGTTAATTTATTATATAACACCGAATCAACGATAATATTGTTTTTAGCACCTTCCATTCGTTCCTCATCAAGATATTCGTGGATTAATTGATTAACAACTATATTCTCGGTATCAACATCAGAATAATGGAAATGTTCAAACCCTTTCATCAACTCTTGTCTGTCTTCTTCAGTAGGAACGATAATTTTATATTTAACCCAAGGGTTTTCGTTTTCCGGATAATCACTATATTTTTTCATTATTTTCCGCTGTTAACAAGTTTTTCTGTTCCGTTTATTATATCATCAAATGATTTCATCTTAAATGATAAGAAAGGTTTTGGATTATCCAAATCAACAAATGAATAATCATCTGTCTCAAGATTATAGATTCCGAATCCGTGTTTGGTTATTGTCTCACCATAGTTCTGTTGGATTGTTGAACCCACCATATACGCTTTCTTTCCACCCGGGATGTTAAAGATTTGTCTTTTGTGAATATCTCCACATAATACCAAATCACATCCGTCAAACTTATCCGTTTCAAACCCGGTTTCAAACTTATATCCAATGTCAGTTGTTAATCCCTGAACTGGCCCGTGAAATAAACCAATTTTTAACCTACCCGTTTTTTCAATCTCAGGTGGAATGTTATGGTCAAGTAATGAATACACCACCCAATCAACATTTTCGTCCTCGTATTCACCTCTGTTCTTCAAATAAACAATGTTGTCATTCTTTAATGAATCAATTACCGGTGTAAGAGCATCCAACCTTGAAGAGTTGCTCTCCAAGAAGTCGTGGTTTCCAATTATGATTATAGTTTTGGCTATTTGAGAACATTCTGTAAGAATCCAAGCAACAAACTCAATAAGTTCCGGAGTCATTTGGTTTTTGGAATGAACTAAGTCTCCTGTGAAGACAATCCTGTCCGGAGCAATTTCTCTGAATTGTTCCAACATATTATTTAAGATTCCACGGTATAAATCGTGGTCTTTGAATAATCGTATGTGTAAGTCACTAAAGTGAACTAATTTTTTTATCATTTTATTTTTTTATTTTCCAATTTAATAATACCCAAATTAAAAACATAACCGGGATTGCAACCCACCATACCCATTCTTTACTGGGAGATATTATATTAACCATCTTCAGATTGAAATAGGTTAATGCTGGTATCCACCACAACGTTGCGGTGCAGACACCACAAACTTCATTTCGTTTAACTATTTTCATTATTTATCAAATAATTTAAATTCTTCATTTACGTGACCACAATCATCACATCTGTAAGTTGGGAAAGGTACAATAGTATCTTCCGAACTTCCTGTTAACAATTTGTTAACTTTTTTTATCATAACAACTTCTTTGAAGTACATCCCACCACATTCTTCACATACTAATGTTGGTTGTTGCTTTAAATCAATCTTTGGTTTTAATAAATCGTCCATACGTTTTTATTTTAAATTTAATTATTTTTTATTTCTTTGTCAAATACTTTTTCATATCCATATCCAATATAGTTGTAATCACATCCTTTGGTACTCGAAACTCTTCATACTCACCAGTTTCTTTTACCAAGACAATTATACATCCAAATAATTTCATGTTTTCATATTTAGTTCCCTGTAACATTTTAAGAAGAAGTTTACCATAAAAAGGTAATTGGGTAAAGTAGTGACCCAACGCGTTGTTTGGGTGTTTTTGAAATGGGTATTTCATTCTTGTAGTAAAATGAGTTTCCTCAAAGTTCTTCGGCTTGTTTGATTTCCAATCAGTTATCACCAACCCAAATTCAGTTTGTTCTTTATTCATTATTAACCACACCTTATCCGGTTGTCCTGTATAACCTAATTCAGGGTCACCCAATACAATCTCAGTATCTAATAAAACAGCCCCTCTATCAACCATAAGGTTTAGATATGCTGTTCCGGCAGATACCATTGAGTCACCTTTTAATACTTGAGTAAAATCACATTCAAATATTGGCTGTCTTACATCTTTATAACCACCAAACATATCAATAACTTTTTTCTCCAACAAATAGTGAACTCTACTACCCATATTGGTTGCGTAATCACCGGCTGCCTTCCACTCTTCTAATAATTGTTGTTGAACAAACACGTCACCTTTGGCTTTCTTGAATGATATACCTTCACTATCAAATTCCTCATAGAAATACTTGATTACCTTACTCACCGATGGAAAATCACTTTTCATCACACCATTAACATCCTTCATAAAATAAGTGTGGGTGTCCTCAACGAATGTTAGTTCAAGTTCTTCTCTTCTCTTATCTAACAACCCCCTTATTTCTTTTGCAACATCATTTAAATCTATCATCTATTTCATTTTATAAAAGTAATTACTAATGTCGCCCCTTAAATCGGCAACATCGGCATCACCCGTTAATTTTATTATTTTAACTTTACCATATAATCTACCACCATTTAAGTTGTGGTATAATTTAACAGCATCCACCCAAGCATCACTATCCAAACAAATGATTATATTACCATTCGCCTTCTCATATAATGTATTAAGTAATAACTCCGACATATGTTTTCCCAACATAGCAATACTATTTGGTAGGAAGATAGCATCAAATGCTCCTTCACAAAGATGAATGTCTTCATTCCAATTGATAGTATTCTCAAAAAATATTATCTCATCCTTGGATGCTTCCGGATTTTTATATTTTGCTCTTGAGTTTAAGTCCCAACTTCTAGCAATAAAATAATTTAAATTATTCTTACCATCATATGATGGTATAATGATTCTACCTGAGAACGCACCTGTATCACAGAATCCGATACCATACTTCTCAATAATCTCATCGGTAATCCCACGTTGTTTAAGGTAATTATACGCTTGACGACGAACCGGATAAACCAAACTACTATCTTTAAATAAAGTAAATCCTGTTGGTAACTTTAAGTAATCCTTACGTTTCTCTTTTGGTTTATGGTTTTCAGGTTGAAGTAAGTTATAAATTTTCTTTTGTTTCTTATCCCCAAAGTTGTCAATTAGTTTACCAAGTGGTCCTTTTGTATTATTTTCATCACCACAACTCCAACATTTATAAACGTGTTCAAAGTAATTCACTTCAAGGTTTCCTTTGTGTTGGTCTTCATCGCATATTGGACAATCAAAAGATATTTGACCTTTTGATTCATAGTGAAGTTTTTCATCCCCTAATATATCGTGTAGTATTTCTAATAAAATTTCGGCATCATCTGACATACAGCAAAGATAAGAAAAAATATTATAACAGTCAATCTTCACAAGTTTTTCATTCCCATTATATTTATTGAGATAACATAATAAAATGAGTACACAAATAACAATCAGTAATATTACCGGAACATCACCATTTCAGATTTATCTGTGCGATAATCCAATTACTTTATCAATCTATATAGATACAATTTCAACGTTTCCATATAATGTGATAATACCACCTATTTGGAGTTCATTAACATCTTTTAACCTAAAAGTTATTGATGATAATAATTGTGAATCAATTTTAAATTTAACATTATAATATGCCTTGTAGTTCATCATATTGCTTATCTAACACAGGTTACCCAACATTTGACGATGTTTATTTTAGTGCAGGAACATACAATTCTCAACTATATTGGACCGGTCAAACTAATGGATTAGTTATTTACTATAATACCGGAACAACTCAATGGTGTTTATCAACCGTAACAGGGGGGACTTGTGATTTATCAGGTCAATCGCCTTGTTTTAACCCATGTCCGGATTTAGATGATGTTTATTTTTCTAGTGGAGCGTGTCCAACACCAACTCCGAGTCCAACACAAAATTGTTCTAGTTTAGATTTTTCGGCGTTTTTTGATTGTGATTTTCAGACAACTCAAACACCCACACCAACACCAACAACTTCTGTAACACCAACACCTACTCCAACACCAACGAACCCTTGTAATGTCGTTATTAGCGCAACAATACAAAGTGTAAGTCCAACACCAACACCAACACCAACATTAACACCTACACCATCACCACAAATTTCTCGTGATTGCACCTTTGACGGTTCAGTTAGTTTTAATACCATTGATGATAGTATTATTTGCCCATATAGTTATCAATTCCAAGATTGTTATAATGGTAAGATGTATTACACAACAAATCAAATCATAACACCTACCGGAAACACCATAACTAAATTTGAAGTTTATCAGGCAAATGTTAATAGTGAAATATCGTGTATTTCTTATGTTGGTGTAAACAATAATACAATAGGTATTGATGAAATAACATTAATTACAGGACCGTATGGTTTTTCTAATTTAGGTGATTGTATTTTCTGTTCACAAATTAATACACCAACACCAACACCAACACCTACAGTAACACCTTCGGGAATGCCTTCGGAATGTATCGATTGTGGTTTAGAAGGATACATGTATAATAAAACTTAAAAATTTAAATATGCCATTTTCAGCATCAACTTGTTTAACCAATTCCGGTACTGTCGCTTTAGGAGGAACATTTAACATTTATTCTAACGTTGACCAATATTTTAACGCATTTCAAACGAATGTTAGTTATGATGATTTATTTGATAATTGTCCATATATCATGGGTAATGTACCTAATGGGACAACATCTATAAAAATAATTGATACATTTACTAAATGTTGCGCAACAATTGAATTGTTATCTAATGATTTGTGTACCACATGTGATTTATATTTTGACGATTATGAAACAACAAATATTGGTCGAATAGTCGCCGGAAATTTAACCGGTAGTTGTGATACTGAAATATCTGATTATAAAATATTTTGGTATGGCCCTAATTCAACAACAAATATAGCATTTACTTCAGGATTTGGAAATGAATTTTCACCGTATGATTTTACGCATCCATTAACAGGTATAAATTCTCCTATGCAACCATCGGGGGTTTATATTCCCGTAATTGATAAAGTAAAACTAAACGGTCTTGATTTTTCTCAAACAGGTGGAACAGGTTACATTCAATCAGAATTAGAATGTTTTAACGGAACAACTGTTGAAGTCTTCCCTTTTACTTGTGATAACGGAACTGTAGTTGGTGATTATACTCATAGAGTTAATTTTGCCGGAGCATCAGAAGGTGTCACACCATTAACTTTAAATTCAACCTTTGAACTTGATGTAACAACAAATTATTTTGCGTGGAAATTTAATGGTGAAAGTGTACCTGACACACTTAAAATAACATTTTACGGCTCATCATATAGTGAACCAATTATATTAGAATTTATAACAATAGGTGCATTTTCAACCCAATTCACATCTAATTTATCTTTACTAACATTACCTAAATCTGCCGCAACACCTACTAACACGTCTTATCTTTCTAAAGTAACTGATTTAAGTAATTTAACTATAAATTCAGGTGATTATCTTATTTTAGAAGTAATTCCAAACCCAAATAATCCAACAACAAATTGGGATTTTTATTTCACTTGTTTAAACACTTTTGATTGTTCATTATGTTTAGACAATTATTTAAACACACCATACAAAATAAAAACATCATCAATAACTAATATTTCAGGAACTTGTGGACTGAATACAATTGTTTTTGATTTGTCAGCATGTACTCAAAATCAAATAACATCTTCAGACATTTACAAATACATGGTTACAACTACCAACTCAGGTTCAAATTATTTTGGAAGCGTTCTTGGTAGTAATATAACATCACTAATTACTCGTAATATTCAAACAAGAATTAATTACACCCAATGTGGTAAAGCAGGAAATGGTTATCAAACCCCAACTTGTTTCACACCTAGTTCAAATGGTACAATATCATTTTTAAAAACGGTTAGTGGATTACAAGGTGTTATTGATATGACGTTCACGGATTTAAATGATTTAATATCGTATAAAACATCTTATGAATCTAAAAAATCAGCTTCTGGATGGATAAATGATTCAACAAATATTGATTATTACAAATACGGTGAACTCTCGATTCCTAACTCATCCGGTAATCAAACTTGTGGTGACGGAACTACTGAATTACAATATAATATTCATTTCTCAAGTGTTATTACAACGGGTCAAACCTCAAACAATTACACGTTAAGAATCCCAATGCCAACAATACAAAATAATATGAATTTTACTAATTGTGATGTTGGTTGTTCTTCTTCTGTAGACACAATTGTAAATGATGTTAACACATCATCTACTGGAACTACTAATAACCGAACAATTACGTCTAATGTTGGTTCAAGATATATTGACCCGGTAAGTATATATTGGTATGTAAGTAAATCAACGTCAAATAGTCTTACAGGAATTGTAGAAGGTTCATATGGATTTAATAATTCTCTAAATTCTACACTACCTTTTTCAGGAAGTAGTTCACCATATACACCAATACCTGCGTTATCTTCACAAACATGTGATTTTAGTTCTAAAGGTATAACAACAAACCCTAATACTCAGTTTCAATCACAATTAATTTATGTTTACGATTATCAAATAACACAAGGAGGGGCAAATAACACTTACACAATTAAAGCAAACCCAATTGTTAATGGTGTCAGAACCTCAACAAATTACCCTGATACTGTCGTAACAGTTGTCAATGGTTCAATAGTCGGAATACCAAATCCATTATATACTTTTTAAGATATGACAGCAATTAACATACAATCAATCACAGGTTCAAACTTTCCGTATACAATTTATGCGTGTGATGTATATGGTAACCAATGTATTTTAATTGCCACAATCACTACATCAGTACCTCCTGACAATGTTATCGTATTACCACAACAATTTAATAATGTGGCCGCAGTAGGTATTAAAGTTATCTATGGTGATGGTTGTGAAAGATTTGAAGTGGTATATTGTAATTTATTACCACCAGTTCCAAAACAATTCCAAGATTACGAATATTTTGAATTTATGGATTTTGTAATATACGATTTCCAATAATGAACTATTTATAGTATAAAACAAAAACCAATGATTTTAACTCAAAGAACATATTCACCATCAGGTTTTACAACTAGTCAAACATTAATCCATATTGTTGATACTAATAATCCTACCCAAAACGCTGCCGGTTCATCTTATAAATCAACCATTGATGAAGCAATTAGTGGTTCACCATTTGTTGTTATTGTTAGTGGAACAGGTGTTAACTCATCTATAAGAAGAGATGTTAATAATCTTGCATCAGGTAATAATTCCGGAGCTTTAGGAGGATATTCAAACTCAGCAACAACAAACAATTCAATGGTTGTTGGTGGACGACAAAATATAGTTAGTGGTGGGACACATTCATTCATTGGAGGTGGTTATAAAAACACTAATTCCGGTTGTTACTCAACAATAGGTGGTGGTCGTTGTAATATATCAGGAAGTTTTTCTTCAACTGTTGGTGGTGGTTGTTCTAACACCTCTTCAGGTAGACTATCATTCATTGGTGGTGGTGATAATAATATTTCGTCAAATTATTATTCAACAGTAGGTGGTGGTTGTAAAAATGCCGCTTCAGGGCCTCATTCATTTGTTGGTGGTGGTGGATGTAATTCAACATTTAATGGGTTTTCAACAATTGCTGGTGGTCGTCAAAACATTTCATGTTGTTTTGGGTTCATAGGTGGTGGACTACAAAATTCAATCTCAGGCTCATACGCAACAATATCTGGAGGTAGATGTAATATTTCATCAGGTAGTCAATCAACAATTGGTGGTGGGGTTTCTAACATAACCTCAGGCACAACAAACACAATTAGTGGTGGTCAATATAATATTGCCGGTGGTAATCACTCATCAATTGGTGGGGGATTTCAAAATTGTGTTTGTGGATTTTCATTTATTGGTGCCGGTTGTAAAAATCATTCTTGTTGTTTTGGTTTTGTTGGTGGTGGTGGTAATAATATTGCAACAGGTTGTTATTCTTCTATTGTTGGTGGAGAATACAACACTAACTCAAGTAGGTATTCATTTATTGGTGGCGGTTATCAAAACACTATTAGTGGTGGAACTACTTCCTTCATTGGTGGTGGTTTTAAAAACATTGCTTCAGGGGACTTTTCATTTGTGGGAGCCGGTACAGGTAATACCGTATCAGAATGTTTCGCGTTTATTGGTGGTGGTGCTTTAAATGTTGTTGGACCAACAGGTGGTTGTTCAATTATTGGTGGTGGTAAATCTAACTATATTTCTGAACCATCGTCAATGATTGGTGGTGGTCAGGGAAATCAATCATTAAGAGCCTTCTCAACAATAGGTGGTGGAAAAGCTAATTGTACTTGTGGTGGAACATCCTTCATCGGTGGTGGTCAATACAATTATATGTCACTATACAGTTCTTTATCAGTAATTGGTGGTGGATATTGTAACACCTCTTGTGAATCATCTACTTTTATTGGTGGTGGTACACGTAATACTATATGTTCAAGTTGTTCGTTAATTGTTGGAGGTTCAGGAAATACCGTATCAAGTATGTTTTCAACAATTGGTGGTGGTCAATCTAATGGTATATCTTCATATTACACCAAATATTCATCGATTGTTGGTGGTTGTAATAATTGTGTTGGGTACGGATACTATTCTTTTATTGGTGGAGGTTTATCTAACACAACTTATGGTAACAGTGCAATTGTTGTTGGTGGTGCCAATAACTGTGCTTGTGGAAATAGTGCAATTGTTGTCGGAGGTGGTAATAATATTTCTTGTGATAATTATTCAACAATATCAAATGGATTTTGTAATCGGGCACGAACTGTTTCATTCATTGGTACAGGAATATGTAATATTGCGTGTTATTGTTCATTTGTTGGTGGTGGGTGTAAGAATACATCAAGTAATTCTTTTTCAGTTATTGTTGGCGGTTCAGGAAATACATCAAGTAATTGTTTCTCAGTTATAGGCGGTGGTAGTATTAACACATCGTCAGGTTGTTGGTCAACTATTGGAGGTGGAATTTGTAATGTTGCATCAGGAACTACATCATTTATTGGGGGTGGTCAAAGTAATCAATCAAGGTGTAACAGTTCTTCTATTTCTGGTGGTTTTTGTAATATTTCGTCAGGAATCGCTTCATCTATTGGTGGTGGTTCAAAGAATTGTATAACAACAAGCTATTCATCAATTGGTGGTGGTTTATGTAATCTTGTATCAGGAAATAATTCAACAATTTCAGGTGGTAGATGTAACACATCATCAGGTCAAGATTCAACAATTGGTGGTGGTAGATGTAATCTTTCATCCGGAGAATATTCATTTATTGGTGGTGGTCGAGAAAATAATTCAATATGTAGAGATTCCGTAATCGGTGGTGGTTCTAATAATTGTGCCAGTGGTTATCGTTCAACAATAGGTGGGGGTGGTTTTAATACCACACAATGCCCTAATTCTTTTATTGGTGGTGGAAGACAGAATACCGCATCAGGGTGTGACGTAACTATTGGTGGTGGTTATAAAAATTTAATTTCAGGTGGAACAACAACTAATTCAGCCATTTTAGGTGGATTTGGTAACACAATTACAAATTACGCAAATGCTATGGTAATTGGTACAAATATAACCGCAAATAGAAATTATTCAACATTTGTGAATAATTTATCAATTATGAATATTCCAACAAGTGGAGCAGGATTACCTTCAGGTTCTGTGTATAGAATAGGAAGTTCTTTATGTATAGTACCTTAAGATATTTCTTTATTTGATTTATTCAAACCCTCATACAATCTTAAAAGTTTTAAAGATTCATTGTAGTTTTTTTCTAATCTATCTAATTCTTTTTCGTTGACACCTTTTTCACAGGCTTCTTCGTAAATTCTTTTAGATTCTGTAACCAAATTTGATATTGTTCTAATCAGTTTCATATTATATAAATATCATCATCTTTACCATTTATTACATTTGATTGTCATTTATATTTAATTAAAAACGTTTTAATTATTATGATTTTTGTTACAGCACAACCTGATGTACCATATTTCCATTGGCAAATAATGGTGTATATACATAACTTTATTGAACACGGAATACCCCCCAATCAAATACACGTATTACTTGGGATAATAAGTGAAGATGGTAAACCAACTGAAGAATCTTTAAAAATTAAAGATTTAGGGGTTAATGTTTATCATTATATTGACGACAGACCTCAAAAACATTATATACCAACAGTTAAACCTTTTTTAATATCAAAATGGTTAAAAGATTTTCCTGAACATGGTAAATGTTTCTTCTTACACGATTCTGATATTATATTCAGAAAATTGCCAAATTTCGATAGTTTACTTAATGACGATATTACATATCTATCCGATACGATAGGTTATATTGGTTACAAATATATTATGGATTGTTGTAATCGTTATGAAAATGCACACCCAACATCCGGTAAAGGTCAATTAATTCAAGAAATGGCTGACGTTATAGGTGTTTCAGTTGAGTGTATCGAATGTAATCAAGAAAATTCAGGTGGTGGACAATATATAATTAAAAACACTGATTGGTTATTATGGGAAAAAATTTATGCAGATTGTGTTCCGTTATATGACCAAATGTTAGATTACCAAAAAAGATTCCCGATAAGTCCTGGTGAGATTCAATTTTGGACAGCCGAGATGTGGTCATTATTATGGAACTTATGGTTACATGGAATTGAAACTCGAATAACACCTGAATTAGATTTTTCATGGGCAACAGATTCAATACAAATATATGAAGATAAACCAATTCTTCATATGGCAGGAGTAACCGGTAACCAAAAACAAGATAAATTTTATAAAGGAGATTTTATTGATATTAATCCATTAGACAAATTAAAAGAGGATATTAACTTTTTTGATTATGTTAGTTCTCAAAGTTCTACAAAAAAATATGTAGATGTTATGAAATCTTTGGTTAAAAAACAAATAAAGGATTATTTATAGTATAACAGAAAAACATTATAATGATATATTATTTTCAAACATGTTGCGTCAAATTTAATGAATCCGATAATTATTTCGGAGTAAATGATATTACTTTACCTTCACCTATTTTAGGTAAGGTTTATTCCGTTGAAACCCCTTCATTTAGTGGATGTGCTTATTTAATACAAGGTCCAATCCCATCAGGGTCGTTAATTTATGATGGAAGTAAAACGACTGTGGCATTATATTCAAATTGTCAAGATTGTTTGGAGAACGCTTATAGTTGTTTTCCACCACCTCCTCCACAACCAGCAATTACATATGTTCAATCTAACGAATGTGACGTAATTACAATATTTCCAATGACCATTGAATGTGATTCAATTAACCCTTCTACATCAACATCAAACGATGGAAGAGTTTCTGTTTCCATAACCGGTGGAACACCACCATACAAATATATTTGGGGTGGTAGTATATCAGGAAACATTAGTCCGGCTGTTATGAACTTATCTGTTGGGTCTTACCCTGTAACAGTTATAGATTATTGGGGTGATTTTACCGCAACAACAACATGTCAATTAACTTCAACAACTTAACTATGGAGACAGAATACGATTTTTGTTTAAATTCAAGTATAAATAATCTACAAATTCATTTCAATCCTTACGGTACTGATAATGAAGGATTCAACCAATGGGTATCTGACGATTATACTTACATTATTAATTGGGACTCATCATTAAATAGATGGAAATTAAATGGTGGTAACTTATCATATTCTATGTATTCATCATTACCATCTTCAGTACCCCCACTTAACTCTTGGTACATATTAGGAGCCAATGGAACTGTAGTAGTAAATGAAGGTGTTTGTAATCCATTAGGTGTTAACTCATTAACATATAGTGTTAATCAACCAATATGTACATGTGATGGTAATTTAATGATTACTGCATCAGGTGGTTATCCTCCATACCAATACTCAATAGATAATGGTGTAACATATTCTAATTCTCCAATTTTTAATAATTTATGTTCGGGGATATACAGTATTAAAGTTATTGATTTAAGTGGAAATACAAATAGTAATAACGTGACGTTAAATGAACCGGCACCACCAACATTGTACAGTTTAAAATTAACAACCACATCAACAAATCCGGTAAATAATAATACGACATTAACTAATCAATATACAACAACCGTTAGTGTTACACCTGAATTACCAAGTGGAACAACTATTAGTTTTAATATTTATCATAATAATCAATTTAATTATTCACCAAGTGCATCAACAGCCACTTTGACTACTAATACAATATTAACTAAAAATAATACACCAATAACTGTTACAACTACAGGGACAACAACATCAAACACAAATTATAACCCAATTCAAGGATGTCAAAATTTAACAAATTATATTGATTTTTATACTGAAAGTTGGGAGACATTAACTTTCACAAATTCAGATTCAATAATATTAAACACAACAACAACAATTACACAAAACGAACCATTAACACCTTGTACTTATACATCAAGTCAAGATTCATTTAGTATTGGTAATGCAACGATATCCGGTTGTGGATGTTGTCGTGTACAAATAATTAGCGTTAATTAAAAATAAAAAAAAATAAGAATATTTATATCACATGGGATACATATTAAAAAATACACAAGGTTTACTTAGTACAAGACTAACCGATACCGCAAGACAGAAACTATCACAAGGTAGTTTTAACATTTCTTATTTTCAAGTAGGTGATAGTGAGGTGTCTTATAACACATTAACTGGAACACCTTATAATCAAACATCTACAAACATTCTTGAACCAGCATTTAATGCTCAAAATTCAACAGGAGCACCTGAAAATAATAAACAAAATGTTAAATACCCATACTATGTTGATGGAATAACCGGTAACACTTATGGAATCCCATATATGGCATCAGTTCCTCAAGCAGTTTATAATAGAGCCGCAATGAGAGGGTTTTTCACCGGTAATACAACTGCAACAACTATAACTTGGAGTGCCTTAACTAATAGCCAATATACTATAAACTCTAACTACCTTGTAGATATGTCTACATTAACAGGCGGTAGTGTTATTCAATTAGTATATTCAGGATGTAATTCAGATATTGTAAGATTACCAGCTGTTGGTGATTTTGTAACAATATACTATGATGGTCAAGGTGAATATAATTGTTATTGTGAGCCAGGTCCAACACCTACTCCAACATCAACACCTACAGTCACACCATCATTTAATTCATCACCAACCCCAACCCCAACAATAACACAAACATCGTATTTATGTGAATCACCGACACCTACACCAACACCATCGTCTACTTGTTGTACTACACCACTACCTCCAACACCAACACCACCTAATTGTGAGATGTCTATGAGTAGTTGTTATCCAATGATGACTTATAAAATTGTGGATATTTGTTTGGGTAATTACACATTAGATAGACCAACACCTGATTTTTCAAACTTTTCAAGTGGATGTTTTGCTAGAGTATTAGTATACCCACCGAATATGACTACACTATATGATAGTATCACACCAAGTTCTCATTGGAATCAAAATGTTATTAACTTTGAATCGTTGTGTAGTACTGACGAATCTGATGTTAAAATTTGGAATATGAATATTCCTTGGTCGGAAAATCCTGCAGGATTATATGAATCTACTTATAAAGGTTACCAATATTTTGGTTCAGCTTCTTATTTAGGTAGTAAAGAATATTTTGGATATATGTCTGATAGTGGTCAAACAGATAGTAGTGTTGTTTATTATTATAATTCATTTAATGAATCAGTAATTGTTCAACCTAGTGAACAAAAAGCTATCGCTATTATTCACTATACTAACCAATCAATTGATTTCTTTTATGGTGAGAAATTTGCCTTTGAACCTTACGACCCTAATAATCCTACAGACACAACAGGTGAAGCCCGTAATTTCAAATTACATTTACCATGGCTTATGTGGCATAAGAATCCTGAATGTTGCAAAGGACAAACGTTTTGGGTTGACCCACCAGGATTTGAAGATTTAGTTTCAAACACCGGAGAAAGTTTATTATTTACACCTCACTACATTTATTCAACTAAAAACCCTGATATGAATAACCCGGGTATTAGATATTATAATCTATGGGATAATAATGTTAACGAGAGTAATGGTCTACCAAATAGAATTGGTAAAGTATTTCCTGACTCACAAATTATTGTAATTGATGATGAAGAAATAATTGCAGCAATGTCTTACAAATCAAATCGTAATTGGACATTACCTGCACCTAAAATTTCATTAACAACACCAAACACTTGTGTTGTTGAGAATAATCAACCAACGGTTAATGGTATATTAAGTGCCGATACCGAATATATGTATGTAACTTACAGATTTAGTAATACGGATATATTCACCAATTCATTACATTGTAATTATTATACTAAAATTCAAGGACCAAACGTGTCGTGTGGTTCATTAACCGAGCAAAACGTATCTATTAGATTTGGTGCCGAGTTCCCTTGTTTAAATCAACCAACGTTAATTCCAACAACAACTACCACAACCACAACCACAACAACAACTCTATGTCCTTCCTGTGACTTAATTACAGGGTTTTATGCCGACACTTTCCAAGTTATTTGTCAAAAAGTTGTTGGTACAGGAAGACCTGACCCGGATGAATGGAAAATAATTGATTTTACACCTCAAATAAGTGCAACAACAATAAATGGGTATTTAACTGTTGATAGTTTAACAGGAACAACATTTACCATTACTGAAGAGAATTATGCTGCAGCTGACGATTATAATTTAAATGATTTTATTCCTTTAGTTCCTAACGGAACAACAACACCTTCATTAAATTTTGGTGACGAATATTATTTCTATGGTTCATTAGAAACAGATATTGAGGCAACCATTTATGAAATGAAATATAAAATAAATCTTGGTCAAGCAGAATTTCAATCAACCTCAAACCCAACATGGACTAAAGGTACTAATTCATATATTACTGAAATTGGTCTTTACGATTCTGATATGAATCTTATGATTATATCAAAGCTACAATCTCCTGTGTTAAGACAAGGGATTCAACAGTTTTTGGTTAAATTTGATTTCTAATAAAATATGAAAAAAACTCTTAAAGAAAGTCCTAAAGTTTTGGGATTAGATGTTAGTACTAAAACAATTGGTTGGGCACTATTTGATATACAAAGTCAAGAATTACTTGAATTAACTCACATATCACCTATCCCAAAACCAAAAGAAGAAAATAAGATAAAAGAATTACTTCTAAAGGGTCAAATCTTTAGAACCAAACTTTTAGAATATAAAGATATGGGTATTACTAAAGTGATTATAGAAGAACCTTTATTAAACTCAAACAATGTCTACACAGTTCAAACTTTATTAAGATTTAATACCTTAGTCACAAAAGAAATATATGATGTGTTAGGCGTTGTACCTGATTTTATATCAACATACAATTCTCGTAAGTTTGCTTTTCCGGAGTTAACTCAATTAAACGATAAAGGTAAATACGTATTGTTCGGAGGACTTCCTAAAGACATTGACAAGAAAATGATTATATGGGAGTTGATAGCCAAAAGAGAACCTCAAATCACTTGGTTATACACACGAAACAATACCCTGAAAAAAGAAAACTTTGACCAAACAGATGCTTATTGTTGCGTCATCGGTCATATGAAACAAGAAAAAATATGGTAAAAAAATAACCCCTCTTAACGGAGGGGTTTTTTATTATAGACAATCACCACCTGTCATGAAAATTTCTAAAGTTGAATTTGGGGAAACTGTTACACCGTTAAATTCCACATCTACGTATGTTCCACCCGCTTGCAATAAGAATGACCCTGTTTGAGACTCAATTATTACACCATCAACGATTAATGAAACACAAACAGTTTGATTAATATTTGAAAAAATTGTAACTGTTAACGATTGATTAAGAAGTCCCGTATGAACACCAAATATAGTTGATGATACAGTTGCCGGGAAATTAGATAAAGCATCAATTATGTAAAATGGTGGTGAAATTTCAGTAATTTCAACGTTAGATTTAACAACACTAACAAGGAAATTATTTGTTGGTTCTTCAATCTCTTCATTACCTTTCTCACATAATTCACAACCTCTTTGGTCTACACTACCATAATTTGTATTACTTACTGAATCAAATTCATTATTGTTAGAAACTAATGGACTTAACCAAGGTAATGATGGTTGACCATTATAAATAGCTTTTAATATCCAACAACTTGGTTTTCCACCGATAATACCTGAAAATACATCACCAATATTTAATATATCTAACACTAAAACAGGTTGTAATATATATTGTGACTCACCATCGACTAATAAACATGATTGATATAAATACCATAATGGAGCGCCACTAGATGTTGGAGTTGGTGTATGTGTTGGTGTTGGTGTAGGTGTTCGTGTTTGAGTTGGTGTGACTGTAGGTGTTTGTGTCGGTGTTTGGGTTGGTGACGCATTTGGGGTTGATGTTGGTGTTGGTGTTGGTGTTTTTGTCGGTGTTTGAGTTGGTGTCTGACTTGGTGGTAAACTACAATATTGACATGATATATTATATTCAATAAACATATCAACACTAACATCAGTTGCAACTAAGTATTGTTCTTCACATTTAGCAATAATTTGGATACCATTGTTTAAAGGGTCTATATTAACTTGAGCCACTTGGTCAAAAGTTTCAATTAAGGTAACTAAAGAGTCAAAATATTCATCATCGGTTGGATAATCATTTAACCCATTACTGATGTATAATTGAGAAATGTTGGTAATTTCACCTATTTGAACGACAATATTAAATATAGCTTGATTAAGTATACAATTTGTAAAACCAGAGGTTAAATCATAAAAACCTTCATTTAACATTTCTTTTGGACCTTTTTTAACTAATTCTCCAATATTTTCAAATTCACTATCACAAATATTAAATGTTTGAAATGATGAAATCAAATCAAACCCATTTATTGTTACTTCTCTAGTTTTAACACATTCATTACTATCTGTAACCTGTAAACTATATGTACCGGCACTTAAGTTAGTTAAATAATACCCTGTTTGACTATTTACGTTATTACTCCACAGTAATGTAAATGGTGGAGTTCCATTTGTAATATATGCCGAAACTGTACCATCATTACCATTGTTAGCATCAGTACCTGATAACATAAAATCAACGTCATTTGATGGGTCTATCTCAAAACTTGATGTTTGTCTACAAATTATTCTTGGAGTTGATTCAGTAATAGTTAAAGAATATGCCCCCGAATATAAATTATCAAAAGTATAAGCACTTAATGGTGTTTGAAAAGATTCGTAAGAAAATTGACTCCCAATAGTATAGGTATAAGGTGGTGTCCCACCCGATACTGTAATGGTGGCATAACCATTATTTAAATTACAAGTAGTACCTGTTGTATCCGCAGTAAACGTAAATAAAGGGGTATTATTTATAGAAATAGGTGAACTAACATAAGTACAACCACCATTATCAGAAATTGTTAATGTATATGTGTCAGACGCTAAATTACTAAAAACCCAATTTCTAAAATTATTTGTATATACTTCACTATCACCTAACGAATTAGTTAATGTGTAAGTAAATGGTAAAGCACCATCAGATATATTAATAGTTATTTTACCATCACTATTACCACAATTTGAATTAGTTGTTGTAACACTAACTATATTAAAACCATTTGGTGGTATTATTGTTGTCGTTGGTGTTATTTTACATAAAGCAGCGTCAGTAACTTGAACTGAGAAAGGACCTCCACCTATATTATAAAATGTTTGAGAAGTACTAAATGAGACATCAATCACACCTGTCGAAGCTGAATAATAATATGGACCTGTACCTCCTGTTATAGTAAGGGTTACCTCACCATTATTACTAAAACACGATGGTGGTACAACTGTAAATGAACCAAACCCTAATGGGTCAACTTGAGTTACTGTTGCAGATTTAGATAATGTACATCCCAAACTATCCGTAACAAGTACTGAATAACTACCTGCGGTTAATCCTGTAATAAAATCAGTTGTTTCACCATTAGACCATAAATAAGTAAATGGTGGCGTTCCTGTTAATCCTGTTATGTATATTTTACCCGAATCAACATTTGCACAACCGGAATCCATTACAGTATAAAACCCCCAATCAATATTAGTTGATGATTGTATTATTGTAGTCTCACTTTGTCCGCTACATCCACCACCATCATCTGCAATTATGTAATAAATACCCGGTGATAAATCTGTAAAAGTATATGTATTACTAAATGATGTACCTGAACTAATAAAACCTTCGGTAGTTTCATATAAACTAAAACTACCTATACCATAAAAATTAGATGTTTGCCCTGTTATAGAACCATTACTGACATTACACGTTGTATTGTCAATTCCTATAATACTCACACAAGTACCACTAGAAATATTAATATTTACCGGTAACGAGGTGTTTGTTGGTGAACAAGAGTCAAGAATGTTAAACGAATATGTTCCTGCCGATAATGTGGTAGCCGTATAACCAGTTACACCAGCACCTAAAACAATAGTACCTAACGCAGGATTAACCCACTGAATAGAATAATCAGGAGCAGTTCCTGTTATATCAATACTAAACCCTCCTAAATTAGAATTAGCACAATCTCCCGATAAACTAGTTAATATATAAGATAAACTACAAGCCATTAATTACATAAAATTTCAAAATTTATTCCAACATTCAATTTAAAATTGATACCCACATCATTAACCGAACAAATTGAACTATAAACAACTACATCGGTATCATTTAAAATATACTCATAACCATACAAATCTAAACCATTCAAGGCATTTTCTAAGGCGGTAGTCCATTGGTCTGTTGTTGGTGAACTCAAACCAGTGTTAAGATATCCAATACCTGTGAAAAATTGATATTGAATGATTTCAACATCGTCTAAACTTAACACAACATACCAAGTACTCTTTAAGGTGTTCAGTAAACAATCATTTAATTCATAACCTTGTGAAGTTAAATAATTACCTAATAAATAACCTAATACCGCACTAAATGATTGTAATTGTGGATTAGTCTGCCATGGATAAATAGAACATTGTGTTGATTGAACGTAACAATCATATGTAAAAATATTACTAATCATTGAACATGGGTTACATGGCACCGGAATTAATTGACATCCTTCTTGTCTTCTCCAAACAAATTTTTGTCTATGGAATATAGAATTTTCGTATTTAACCCCTGTATTCCAAATAGTACTTGCAGGAATCATTTGTTCCACAAGTCGTACCCAATAATCACCCATACCATCAACATATTCAATCATGTTAGTATAGTTGAAACTACCATCAGGTACTCCGGCTAATTTTTGAGCATCTAAATATTTCCAATAAATTGACTGAAGAGTTGGATATCCCATAGTCTTACCATCAGTTGAAAATTGTCTATTTCTAACATTAATCATGTTTTTCCAAAATGTTTGGGCAAACTCAAAGAATGTTTTACGTTTTGGTTGTGGATTTATTTCAGTCCAATCCACCCCACCTCTCATTGGATAATTAGAAACAGGGTTTGGGTCACAATAAGTTGGTTGAACATAATTTAAACCTTCATTAGGTATTGGGAAATTATATTCTCTCGACATTGTCCACACATCATATGATAAACCTTGTGCCGGATTTAAAAATAAATCAGTATTTTTGGCGTTAAGAACTAACGCATCATTTGTTGTATAATATAAAGCATTATAACCACCATCTAAATTTGAACGTACCCCAACTTCGGTATCAACCCAACTTTTATTATTATCAATAGTTTGTGTTAGATTATACCCTAAATTCATAAAAGGGAATTGTCTAAATCTATCAAAATATTCTTGACCATAACTATATGGTGTCAAAACTGTTTGATAGTTAGGGTTTGCTCCTGTAAATACACTATTGGTGTAACTTACTTCTTCAGGGGCTCTATGTTTTGGTGTTTGTTCAAACCATCCACTACCTTTTTCAAAGAAAAAATCTTCGGTATTTGCCGGTGCTTTAGGGAAACCAAACTCATCCATTGGATACTCATCTTTGGTTATATTAACATCTTGAATTACTGATGTTGTTGTAAATCCTGTATATTCATCATTTCTAAATCTATAGGTATTACCCGCCTCAAGTGTTGGTAATTCTTGAGTATAAGTACCTCCTGATATTTGAGCAAACTGAGTATTAAATTGATTAACATTAATTCTTTGGTCGGCTAAGTAAATGTACTCATTAAATTCAATCAAAGCATCAGGTGCACCAATTAACGCCATTAAAGTTTCAATAGCCTTTCTTGTTCCTTTTGATTTGAACAGGTAAGCAGAATTTAATATTAAATTTCTATAATATTGATAATTTAATTCATCAGGTGTTGTGGCATCTGATACTCCAGGATATTGAGACCTATCGGTATTTCTTTGACCAAATACCGAACTTAAAAAATCATCAGTAGATACCGGTGACATATTTGTTTGCCAACCTAATGTTTGTGACAAATTTTTAAGTAATTGAGATGGAATATCATCACCTGGATTATAATGTACTGAGTTCATAAACGCTAATGCACTTATAAACTTATTTGTTTCGTCAAAACTTCTACCATAAATCTGCAACACTTTTTCCATTTTTTGACCTATCGTGTCAAATTCTTGGAAAGCTCCCGTTGTTAAAAATCTCGCAATAATGTTTGTTTTATACTCATCCATTGACGCTCCAATATCATTTAACTGAACTAAATAATTTGTAAAAGCATTTGTTACGATATCAAGATTCCAAGAACCATTTAATGGGAATGTTACAAACTCTTGTGAAGTAAAATAAGTACCATCTTCAGCATCTCTTGGTACATTAAAATTAGCGGTGTATTTTGGAGTTATATTTCTATTTAATAAGAAATTTTCAACCTCATCTAAATCTTCATTAAAAATTCTATTAACTTCATAGTCATTTGGTCTAATTACCAAATCATCAAAAGTAACTGTTTGAAATGGAAATGGATGTCCACTAACACTTATGTTTAAAGTTCCGGATGTTAAAGATGTTGTAGGAATAATTGCAGTTACATTATATCCATTACCATTATAGTATAAACTATAATTAGCATATTCAACCGTCATGTCTCTAAGCGGAGACACTTCAATTTCTTTTAATTGGATATTTCTTGTTGAATTTACAGTAAAATCAATTGCAAATGGATTTCTTAAACGAGAAACATCTAAATCAAAACTAGTTATATTATCAATCTCATTATAAGTTATATTTGTTGCGGTTTCACCTTTAACATAATTTTCACCCATAACCGTCGCCTCAAGAGCCGCAGGGAATTTAGAAATAATTACCTCAACAGATGTTGATAACCTTTTAACTAAAGACCCGTATTGAGTAAAATTGGTAATTTGACTTAAATCAAAATTTGGATAAACTTTAAAATTATTTTCAAAAATCGTTCTTGATTGAATGGTACTATCTAACCCTAAACCTTCTAAACTAATTGGGTCAGAAAATGTCCCTGTACTAAAGGTTCTATTAGTTTTCTCATTAAAAGAAGTCACAAATTCAAAATTACCTTGCGTCAAACCACCCCCAGTGACTAATTGGAAACCAACTAAATCATCAGAGAATGAACTTGCACCGGATGGACCTTGTGGAGGACATGTAAATTTTTGTAACGCCATTATTCAGTTATGTTTGTAAAGTTTTTACTAAAATCAATATTATCACCTCTATTTTGTCTAACTTCATATAACAACGTATTAAATTGGTCTCTAATTTCGTATAAGTTATATTGTTGGTAAATGTTATTATTTGCATCGTAAATAGTGTAGATACCGTCATCCATAGATTTAGTTTGATTACCATAAAGAGCGATTGCCAATGTTGAGAAATCTTGGTCCGCAATTTCAATATCAAGTGTAATAGGATTAAAGAAGGTATTAGACATTATAATATTTTGATTTGGCTGTCCAATATATGGTGTTGCGTTTGGTTTGTTTGTCGGAGATGACGACGGAGAAACCGTACAAAAGATTAAATTTGTATTGTTATCAGTATATCTATATCTTATAGCTTTTTGTGATGTATTTGTTAAATTTTGAACAACTGGTTCACAAAAGAATGATGATGTAACAATTCTAAAGAAATTAGGTATTTTTGTTCCATCAGAGTTTAAGTATTCAATTCTAAATCCAACTAAACCTTGATTAACAAATTTATTTCTAAATTGAGTTGGGACATTGTTCAAATCAATCACAATCCCTTTTACATTAGGTAATGATGATAAAACACCACAATCTAATATACTCGTTCTAATCTCCGCTGGTCTAATATATAAGGTGTAGATACCTAATTGGTTAAATTGTTCCGCAGGCAGTCTTAAATTGTATAACCCACCTAATATTTCAACATTAGGGTTAGGACTTGAACTTGTTTCTTGATTATTAAAATAAGGTCTTAATATTGACACAGCATCTAACTTTGTTAATACAAAATTATCTGTTTCATCTCTTGATGGTGTATAATTAAGAATGATGTCCACATCTTCCGGTGATACATCTGCGGGTCTTATTGTACCGTATGTTCCTGTTGCCATATTATTATTTTAATCTATTTTTATTATGTTAAAAAATTTGTAACCATATTTTTCAAGGTCACCTAAATTATCTACTTCCCCTAATCTTTCCATCGATTCTAATGCGGAAACTTTTCCTCTCTCTATAAATACATTGGATTGAACTTCTGGCTCATCAATTACGTTTAATAATGCCTCATTTTTTACAATTGGTTCACATACCGTATCTATTGGTGTTACACCACTAACTACAAAGAGTGTTGTACCATCACTATAATCATAGTAATCAACTCCATTAATTGTATACCCAGTGTATAATTGACTACCACTTGTTCTTCCACCCCAATAAGTCCCAACAACACCGGTCGTACCCGTTACCTGAACACCAATGTTGTAATACCCATCATCTAAATTGGCCTTTTTACCATAAACTCTTAAATCAGCCACTGATGATTGGGTATATCCACTAACAACTAAAGGTACTGTTAAATAAGGGTTAATACCACTTTGATATGTATCACAACTAGCATCCCCACTATAAATAAAATCATAACAAATTGGTGTTGCCGACCAACTACCACCCATTGGAGTAAAACAAGTTGTTCCTTTAGGGTCTAATATGGTAACATCAGTAAATGGTACTGTAACCGTTTTCTTCACTACATTAGAACCCCACGGACTCATACCTGACATACTAATTGTAAATTCACCGGGTTGTGAGTATGGATGCGAATAAAAATTAGGACTAAAATTTGTAACAGTTTGTTTTGGCGAACCATCACCCCAATCTATTTCATAAGATGAAAACTCTAAATATTTTTTAAATTCAACATCTGAAGTATTATAAAAATTGTATGTATATGGAGCATCTGTATTCGCAGAGAACAAAAAGTTAGTCATAACCTCTTGTTGGACTATCATTCCATCAAACACCGAATAATACCCAACATCAACCGTATTTTCAGTAATTAATATTGGAATAGTTAAACCCGTTAATAATGATGTCCCTGGTTTGAGTGTTGATTTTGAAATATTAGAGGTCGCTGTCGTTCCTGTCGCACCTGTTAATATTTGAGTCATTGATGAATATACATAAGCACTCCCATCAATATATTTGGTTACCTCACGAGTATAGATATCACAACAAAATGGTATTTTTTGTTCCTCAATATATGGATTTCCGATATAATTAATTTTAAAAACATCACCACTAATTACTTCAGGTGATATTCTTATACGATACGTATTTGCACTCATTATGGATTAATATATTCATACCATTTTATGGAACTAGTAGTTCCCACCCTAACATCTAAATCATCCAAGATTTCGTAGGTTTTATTAACATAGTCTAAATTAACTTTGTAATAAAAATATTTTGAATCAAATTGAAACACACTCGGAATCAATGGAGATGATTGAGGTATTTTCATCATTTTAACATAAACACCCAATTTACCATCAAAAAACTTAGCACTCATATAAAAAGTCGTTAAATTATAAAACTTAATATTTTTTAACCAATAAATGAAAAATCCTTCCTTATCACCAACAAAATCTAATTTATATGACGGTTTTTTAATCAAAACATCCGGAATATATGGTGACAAAGTTACTGATTCAGTAAACCCTTGTTGAACCGGTATTATTATTGTAAAATAATTAGTTTGAGATTTACCATCCATAGTATCGTAAAAATCCAACTTGAAAAACGATTTTGTAAAAGGTTTTTCATAATAATAAATTTCACTTTTATCAAATCCTTCAGGTAGGTAACTATTTACCCAATCATTACTAGTCGCAGTAGTCACATTATTAACATTACCACTATAAAAATAAAAATCATATTTTACATCGGTTTTTGTATCATCATTATATGGTTTATGTGAAAATCTTAATAATTCAAAATCTTCAGCAACACCAATTATGTCCTTTATAACGTCTTCTTCATAAAGTTCAATACTATCTTCCTGTCCGTACATATCCCATTTCAGTTCAATCGGTAAAAGAATGTACTGTTCATCATTAGGGATTACAAATCTAAATTTATTACTCACAATCGTCTATTATTGGTTCTGCGGTTATTATCTGTTCATTATAATTAGTACCTTCCGGTATTATTCTAAAAATAATATTATCATAAGGGTAATGAGCACCATTTAAAAATGGATAATTAACCCCAATACCATTAGAGTCAACAAACCCATAACTATATAAATCTTTCCATAAAAAAGTATCTTTACTTGGGGAGTAATACGCATAATTAGGCACATCCACAACATTTTTCTTATTACCCTCCTCAATATAATCTGAGAATTGTCGTATTGTTAAAGAATTATGCGGTTGATAATAATAACCAAACGGGTTTGTCAATGACATTCTATAACCTGTTGAACTAATTGGTCGTCCAATGTTAAATACTTTAGCATTATACGTTATTTTATGGTATAAATTAGATATAACTCTTTCAGTTTGTTCAAAATTATTCCATTCACAGTAATCACCATCTAACGTATCACCTTCTTTTAAAGACCTATTGTATGTGAAAACTATTGGAGCACCATTATACTCTCCTAATGGTAATCCATTTGGCCCTAACGTTGTATTTACATATGTGTCTATAGGAATGTTTGTGTCTGACAAATTTTCAGCCTCACTCCACCAATCAGTCGGTAATTTAGTTTGAGGATTTAACGGTAAATTAAAATCATACCCAAATTTCATACCTTGATACCCCATTCCCGGCCCTATTAATCTACCAAACATATAACCAAAATAACCTTTCCAAATTGTTGTAAAGAATAATTCAGTTAATGGTCTTTTTTGATTATCAATTAAATCATTAATTCTAACATCTTTATCAAATGATAATGTATAAGATTGAGCCCCTTCTTTTATTGAAACTCTAGCAATTCTGTTTGGTGTAAAACCACTACTTTCATATTTTCGTTTAACTCCAAAAATATTTTGGTCAAACCCCGCATTAACTAAAATAGCATTTTCAGGATTTGTTAATATTTTATGTCTTCTAACATAATATGTTGAAATAGTATCGTTTGGGTTATCATTATTTATAATTCGTCTAAATGTTCCTTCTGTTCCTGTTGTAAATGTAGTTCCCGTAAATCCAACATTAAAAATGTTAAAAATATATAAATCACTCTCATATTTTCCGTCACCTAAACTATATACTTCAAATGTATCCACATTGTTGTAACCAAAACTTAATTTAACAAATTCACCCGGAGTTAATCCGTGTTTCATAGGACAGGTAAATTTTATAATGTTTCTACCATTATAAACTGTTGTGTCATTATTTTCAATAACAAATGGTATTCCATCTGACGCAACCCAATCTAACGTTATTGCGTTTGAAATTGACGCTATTTTGGTAACCGCTTGTAATTGTTTTTGATAATCATTTTCAAAAGGATAACTTATAAAATGATTCCAATTATATGTTGAAGCACTTTTACTAACAAAAGTTAAATGATTATATGGTGGTTGAGTATAACCCGGAACATCATAATCAGTTCTAATAAAATCAAATTCATTATATTGAGGTAATCCTGTCCAAGCGACGTTAAGATTAATTGGACAATTATTTATAGCCGCTTGAGCTTCATTAACGTAATATAAATTATTTTCAAACGGTTGGTAATTTGTACTACCAGTATACGAATTATCAAATAATAATGAAAATTTACAAGTAGGTCTAAAGATATCAGATTTTTGTCTTTCATCATCAAACACTTGTTCTAAACTAACATCAATATTCCTATCAAATTCAACATTCATTTGAGCTGTTTGAACTAAAGGAACATTAAACATCAGATTAGTATCTGGTGCCGATTTATATCGTAAAGAACCTAAAATTACTCTAGTATCAATTCTATTTCCCATATTAGTATATTGTTGTTGTTGTATCTAACCATTTAGTTGTAAATCTATCAAATGCCGATTTACCTTTTTTCAACCCAAAATAAAAATAAAACGGTGCACCGGTATTAAACAATCTATCGTTATATGAATTTGAATCGATTGAGTTAAAATTCGGATTTAAAGTACCATCAGGATAAACAGAATAAATATAACCTTTAAAATATTTATTTTCAGGATTTTGGGATGTTCTCATATATCTTGATGAAGGTTCAGTTCTATCTAATAATTGATATGGATAACTAAAAAATGCCGACCCGTTTAATGGTGTTGAATACCATTCATTTTCTTGTGACCCAAAAATACTAGCAGTATCTTGACCTTTTATATTCCATTGGTAAAATGGAACTTCTTGAGTAAACACCGAAAAATAACTAAAAGTACAATTGTCCGTAACAAGTCCATCAGGGTCAATAATTGTTCTTTTTGGAGATATAAAATCTCGTGTTTGAGTATCAGAAGAAAAGAAAACCCCAAACACCACATCATTAATATCACTTGAAGGGTTATAATATATTGGGTTTTGTTGTCCAATAGGGTTATCAGGATAATTTATTGATTGAAACGGAGCAACCGATAATTCAGAATTAATAGCAATCATTTGAGCGTAATCACCATCAATCATAAGTTTAGTTCTTGTAAAAAATGATAGGATACCAACACCGGTAACCCCAATTCTAGTTAAAAACCCAGGACTCGCTAATCTTGTAATAATTAAAAGATTTAATAATTCAGACACATCCCCATAAGTTGTGGTATTTAATCGATTAGCCACATACCCATCAAAATCATCAGACATTACTAATTCTTGTAAATATAAATTTCTTGGTCCTAAATCCATAATAGTTGTTGGATATTTTAAATTTGTAAAATTACCACCATAACCACCAAATATACCACGTACAAATGAATTAGGTTCAGGTCTATCCATACCAACAAATTCAGAAGTACTATCATTCCAAGGACTACTTCTATAATAGAAATTATTAGTAACTTGGTCAAAATAGATATTATCGTCACAAATGTTACTTTGAGGTCTATTTAAACTATCAAAGAATACATCATTAGAAAACGAAAAAGAATAAAGAGTACCATTAATCCAATTGTTTGTAAATAAGTGAGAAAACACATTTCTACACGCACCAAACATTACTTGTATTCTATTTGTCCATTCAAAGACAATTTGAAAATCTTGACCATTTAATAACGAAATTATCGGCTGAGTTATTAATATATAACATCCTCCATCGAATTTAACCTTACCACTACCAAAACTCCAACAATCATTACCTTTATCTCTAATTTTTAAATTATATTTACCAGGAGAAGGTTCTTCACTATAATAACAACCTAATGGCGCCATACTACCACAATTAAAAGATTCTAAAATTTGATTAACAACCGACGGTTCGTCAGCATCAGGTACAAATGCACCACCTTCACCTTGAAATAAATCTGCAGAACCTGTACTACCAACATTTTGATTAATTGCCGCACCATCATCCGTTACAATAAAAATTGAAAAATTAGTATTAGTATGTAATGGGAAACTATTATTTAAATTATTCTGTACTAATGTTGATGTCGGTAATCTATCTGACCTCATTATTATCTTTTTAGGATTACCGCTATTTAATTGGTAATCAAGAGTAACTCCACTAAAATATTTTGGAGCGTAATAAACATTTTGGAGTAAAACTGAACCATCTCCAGCACCTGTTGTTTGATTAACATTTATTCTTTGATAAAACATTGACCCTCCCTCAACAATCTCTTTAGGGTAATATCCTCGATTGTCATTTGGGGTCGCATTAAGTGTTCCGCTTCTTCTATCATAAGCTTTTTGATTTGAAGTAAAAAGAAATTGACAATTAATATCATAAGTATATTGCATATCCCACTCAACAATAAAACCATTCCAACCCTGAGTACCAATTGATGTTGGAGCAATCAAAAATGGTGGAGCAACATCATTAGTATAACTATCAACCACTCTAGACACAGAAGATGATGGGAATGTTACAGATGATAATGTTGGAGCACTTTGTCCGGGTGTAAAACTACCATTTGTTGTGTCTAAATTAGAATAATATGTTTGTAAATTAGACGTAAATGAACTAAACCCAAATGTTGCCGCGGTATTTGGAACGGGTGGTGGGGTTAACGAAGGTTCAAAATGAAATGAATCAAAATAATAATTAACATTTAAATTATTAGAAGTTTGATGATTAACACAATTTAAACCACCCTGAATAGGATAGTTTAATTTAAATTTATCTCCTTCAACTATTGTTGATAAATTATTAAAATCATACCCAAATAATCTACTTAAATCATAACGAACTTTTGTTCTCGTAGAATTAGGGTCAACACCTCTAACCAAAAATATTACTTTTTGTCTATCAATTGATTTATAATAATCTATCGGTGAAAAAAATCTTTCTACCGTAGACCACGATAAATTTTTACCACAATTAAATGGACTTGGATTAAATTCATCTTCTTGAGGTTGTGTTACACGATAAAATCTCATATCGTTACTTAAAAACCTATTATTAAATGAATTATTATTATTCCAATCACCTATTACTGAAATAGAGTTATTATTACACATTCCACTATATTCAGAATATGTCATACCGGTAATAACTTGATAATATTCAATATCCATAGGAAATTTAGCATATAGAGCATCATCAGCATCAGCAACAATTTGATAATTTACCGGTGTAGTGACATTACCCGACCCATCAGGATTAGCATAATATATTGATATTGACGCAGGATTACTTGTAGTTCCAGTGTTTATCGTTGTACCTGTTATGGTATTTGTACCATATTCGTTTATAGTTGTTCCGGTATTAATTACATTAATATCATTAGAAAATGCAAAATCTTGAAAAGATAACATTGTACCTGATTCTAAATTGGTTGCACTTGGAGTACAAACAATCGCTATAACATTATCATAATGATATTTAGTCACAGGATTATTTAAATCCGGTTGAAATGTTACTTTAATTCTATTAACACCTCCACCCGGATTATTAGGTGTTTCATTAAAATATTTTGCTTTAGTATTAAATAAGTTTAATCTTTCAGGGACACTTAAACTTGAGGTAAAATACGCAAATTCAGGGTCAGTAGGGTCTGTACCAGCATTTGGAGCTTCATCATTATTTGTTGTAATAAATAACCCCGGAACTCTTGTTGAAACAGTTAAAGAATCTTCCGCCTCATACCCTAAAGCGTTCCCCGCAAATAATGTTTGATATACAGAGTCTGTAGTATAAACATTTGGTGAACCGGTAGTACCACTAAATTTTTTATTAATGTTATATTGAGTAAATATTTGAAATGGTGTTAATAATGAAAGACCAGGTCCTTCAACTGTTGTCACATCTGTAGTATCAACAGCTAATTGTTCAACACCAGGTTCGTCTTTAGGTAAATCACCATTATCACCACAATCACAAAAAGAACATTCAGGATAAGATAAATTAGGTATTTTTATATTTTTTAATTTATCAGGGAATGAAAGAATATCACTAACAATTTTGTTAACATCTGCAAATGTTGGACAATTAAGTTGGTCTTTTAACCTTTGAAAAAATCTACCACCTAACCAACGAGGTAAATTAGCTAAAGCACCAATAATTGCTCTTAATATATTACATATAATAATTACTATAGTCATTATCGCATAAATAATAACTGTTAATATTATAGCCAAAATTTTAAGAACAAACCAAAGGATATGAATAACAGGTATTAATGATATAAAGACAGGTCTGAATAAAAACAACATTATCCAAAATAAAAAATAAATCAAATCAAATCTAAAAACACCATCATTCGTTGGGAACTTATTATTCTCACTTTCACAAGATTCATCTAAAATATTTTTAATACCAATAAATTGGTTATTTAAGTACCCTTTTCTATATTGGTCAACCAATTGTGAGACAGTATAAACTTTGTTAAATTGCATTAGATAAAATGTGTCAGTACAATCAATTGCCGATTGAAAATCAACATAATCATCCCAATCTAAACTAAACGCATATGACTTATGTTTAAAAGTTGAATTTGGGTCGGTATTTGATGAAGTCCATCCATGTTCTTTAATATTTGGTACTAAAAAATACCCTCGTTTAACTGTTTCAGACAATGATGGTGATTGATTCCACTTAACTTTAAATCGATATTTACCTTTAGTCGGAATACCTTTTTTAGGGTCATCAGATATAACTTGTTCACCAAACTCATTAGTTACTAAATAATCTAAATTCATTGGCACATCAACTAACCAAGTACCGTTGTCATCAATAACTTGACCACCTTCTTCTAAATCAACCGTTTCTAAAATTGGTTTACCCTGAGCATCTAAAAAAATAGTTTGTCTTATTGCCAATATTTCACCCGGACCTGTAACTAAGGTACATTGTGAACCGGATTTAAGTCTAGGTTTACAAGTTCTTGGAAGAGCTTCATCATCGTTACTCGAAACAATAGAACCCATAAAAATAGCTGTTGGTCTAATATCAATTCCAGATTCATTAGATAAGTCAAAATCAGTTCTTGTTATACCCAAATTACATATTTCAGGTTGACCCCATAAAGGTTCAACTTCAATAGTTCTATTAATAGTAATAATTTGAGGTAATGAGTTTAAATTTGTTGAAGACTTAAAGTTTATACCCGCAACTTGAGTTGGTGTTGCAAGTCCCATTCTAATTAAATCTTGAGGTGATAATGAAAATTCCCCAATATCTGATAAGTCAATATCAACAACAACTGTTTGACTTCCGGTAGGTACACCAAAAATCATATAGTCACCGCTAGAATTGGTTACTGTAGAGTATTTGTAATATTTGTCATATACTTGAATTAATGTTGGGTCTGTTAAAACATTTTCTCTTGTAAAAAAAGTTCCTGTAGGATTATGTCCGGAATGTGATTTAACATATGGTAATAGATTATATCGATAACCATCTTCATTTAAATCTGTTAATGATTTATAAGGATATAAATCAGACACAACAGGATTAAGTTCGTCTTGAGCATCTAATGGAATAAACACAGACACTTTAGCATTTGGAATACCAAAACCATTGTTCACACTTACTCTACCCACAATAACCCCGTAATCTGAGCATTGTCTAGTATATATTTGACTTTGTAATAATTTTAGAGATAATATTTCTAAATACTCAAATTCTTGGTCTATCAAGACATTAAGTGATTTATCAACACCAGGCTCAGTACGTATTCTAAATGAATTGGACATAATAATCTTTTTTAATAAATAGTTTATATACTATTTTCAAAAGATAATTCAATAAATTTTAAAATAAATTACTAAGAGAAATTAACTGTTTTAATATTTTTAACTCTAACATTAATGTCTTTGTTAGGATATCTAACTTGATACACTTGTCTTGGTTCTGCAAAAATTGTATCATCAACTAATTCAATTTGTTTAGTTTCAGAATCAATGTATCTTTGTGATGTCTGAGAAGAAGAATATTGTCCCCCAACTTTATTGAAGAATGTCATGTCTGAAACTGAAATTACCCCGTTTTCACTTTGCACTAATCTTCTTAATTCCGATACATTAACATTTTTACCCATTTCTTGGTTTGTTGGGTCAAAATAATCAGTTATTATATTAATTACTTGAGAAATAATTGAACCTTGATTTTGTGAATTATCTAATACCACATCAACATTAATGGCCAAGTCAATAACGTTAGCACTTTCAATCGACACATAATCATTAATCATACGATAATTTGATAGGTAATTCGCAACATTATTCTTTAGTGTATTAGACACTATTTCAGTTAATCTACCGGTTTCATCATAAGATAACATTTGAACTTTAATCTTATTATTTTCTTCAGTAATAGCAACTTTAGCCGGTGCACCAAATTGTGATGGCATTGTTCGAATAATTGATTCATAATCATTAACAGTAACGGCTCTGTTTTGAGCGGTAAAGTTATATGATACTAAATTTCTAACTTCTTCTGTTGTTGGATAATTAGCCCCACCAATCGCCGCAGTCACATTATTACATCTTAATGAATTAACAACAGTTGTGTTTACAGATTCCGATGGTCCATTCACGAAGAATGAAACTGTACCTATTTGAGTTATAACTCCGACACCTAAATTACTTCCTGTTCCACCACCAATTCTATATTGAACAAATAGAGTTGAGTTAGGTTTTAAAGTACTACCTAAAGCAAAGTTATTAGAATATTTGTATAAATTTAATGGCTTACCATCTCGAGCAAATTCTCTTAATTGTTCGTCAGCCGATTGACTACCACCACCAAATGTTAGTTTGAAGAAACCTTCAGGTGTATATTCTGTAATAAATTTAGTTGATGTCGCAACATATCTACCAACTTTAATTCCCGGGTTATCTGAAACTTTGGTTGGGTCTTCGACAAACACTCTATCTTGTGCTAAAGCTTGCACTTCTAACCATCTGTTCTCGACACCTAAAAATTCTTGGTTTGAAGGGACATTTGCATATTGTGTACCATCTTTTAATAATACACTGGTAACCCCTAAAACAGTCTTTTCAGGTAAAAATAATTCAAAGAATGGTCTTACATCATTTGCGGTAATAACTCTCTTAAAAACTTTGGTAATACCATTAACAATAGTTTCTCGTTTAGTTATCGTATAATTCAATAATTTATTATTAGAGTCAAAATTTGGTATCTTTAATCTGTTTGGAAATCCTTCAGCATTTGTGGGTGACGAAAAATCAATATCATAAACCGTTTCAAATACTTGACCAGCACCATTTACTTGAGACCCTCTACGTAATATACCACAATATCTTAAATCTTCTTTATCACCGAACGCAGGTACTGTTATTGAAAAATCAACTAACGCAACTGATGGTCTTTGACCCGGAACTTTTAATCCGTAGGTTTTGGCGATATTAAAAACTGACGACCTTTGTTGAGCATATTGTAATACAGTTTCCTGAATACTTCTATCAATATTAAATTGAAGGTTGTCAGTAACCGCAGCATTTAAATCTAATAATACAGAGAATACACTTGCATCATTAAAGTTGTCAACTAAATCCGGATAATAAGTTCTAGTGAAGTTTATTAATTCAGTTCTAATTGATTGGAAATCTCTCGTAGTATACGATATTTTTTTATTTGCCATATTCTTTTAAATATTTAGGATTACAAAATCACTAGCGTTAAACACGTCGTTATTTAGTTGATAATCTATTTTTACTTTTGCAGTATGTTCTTTAGTTCCAATACCCGGTACTCTATAGACACGAGTATCGTATTGGTCAATATAAGTACCTTTATCCTCCTCACCATCTGATGCTGCCGTAATACTTATATTTTTTATTGTTATTCCGGGTATATATTCTTCAACCGCGTCTCTAATTTCAGCGTCGATATCTGAAAAAGTTGGACCATCTAATGGTTCAAAAATAAACTCATACAATCTTGTTCCAAAATCGGGTAAAAAATATCTACTTCCTTTTCTAGTTAATAATAAATGTATTAAGTCTGTTCTAGTTTCTTCAGCACTATCATTAGAAAGGTCTAAATACTTCCCATCATAAGAATCCCTAAAAGGGAAATTAATACCATATGTTTTTCCATCTGCCATATCTATAAATATAGTGTCGTAATTATTTTTTATAAATACCCCCAAAATAAAAAATCACGACCTAAATCGTGATTTATATTCTTATTAAGAACCACATCCGAAACACTCAAACTCGGAATCCGTTGGTTTTTGTGTTAAATCAACTGTTGGTTTTTCAATTGGTTTTGGTTGACCTACTTTAGATATGTCCACCGCCAAGTGTTTTGCTCCGGTAGATATCGCTTTAGTTCTAACATAATAACAAAGAGTTTTTAATCCTTTACCCCAAGAATGGAAGTGTGATGATGAAATTTTTGATAATGTTGGGTTTGACATATAAATGTTCATTGATTGTGATTGGTCAATGAATGGTGCTCTGTCAGCTGCCATATCAATAAGTTCTCTTTGAGATATTTCCCAAATAGTTTTGTATTTTGGAATTAAATGTTCAATTCTTTTAACCTTTTTGTTATAGTTTTTTTCTTCAGGGTCAAGATAATGATTGAAGTTAATATTTTGGATAGAACCTTCATTCATAATAATCTCATTTTTTAAATCTTCAGACCAAATACCTATTTTCTCAAAATCATTAATTAAGTATTTGTTAACAATTAAGATTTCTCCCCCAACAACTCTTCTGTTAAATAATGCCGAGTGAGCCGGTTCTGTCATTTCAAATGAACCTGTAATCTTAGCTGAAGATGCAACCGGCATCTGAGCCGTGAATAATGAGTTACAAACCCCGTGATTAGACACTTCTAATTTAAGTGAATCCCAATCCCACATTCTACCTAATCCTTCATAATCTAATCCCCACATATCAAATTGGAATATACCTTTTGACATTGGTGACCCTTTAAAGAATTTATATGGTTTGTATTCACCTGATTTACATAATTCCATACTTTCAGTGATTGCTGCGAAGTAGATAGTTTCAAAGATTTCTTTGTTTAATTGTCTCGCTTCTTCTGACGTGAAGATGTAATCCATTAAATAGAATACGTCAGCAAGTCCTTGTGTTCCAATAGCAATTGCTCTTTGTTCTAAACCACCTTTTCTCCCTTGTTCAGTTGAATAACTATTAATGTCAACAACTTTGTTAAGTGCTCTAACAACTTTTCTAACCTCATTGTAAAGTAATTTGAAATCAAACTCACCTTTAACAATAAAGTTTTTCAATACCATAGATGATAATGTACAGATTGCTGTGGTATTCTCATCAGTATATTGGTAAATCTCATTACATAAGTTAGATTGTTTAATTACCCCAATGTTTTGATGATTAGTTTTTCTATTTGCACTATCTTTAGAACATAAATAAGGAACACCTGTTTCAACTTGAGATTCAATAATTTTGTTCCAAATTGTTTGTGCTTTTACTTTTTTACCAAGACCAAGCTCAACCGCTTTGTTATAATTTGCTTCATACTCATCACCATAAGTTTCCTGTAATGGTTTAATACCAGCTTTAATAATATCGTTAGGACAGAATAAATACCAATCCTTATTATCTTTAACCGCGTTCATAAAGTTGTCCGGTAACCATATAGATGTAAACAAATCTCTTGCTCTTAACTCCTCAGCACCTGTATTCTTCTTAATATCCAATAAATCTATAATATCCTTATGCCAAGGTTCAATGTAGATAGCAGCACTACCGGGTCTTCTTCCTTGTTGGTTAAAGAATCTTAACCCTTCATTAACAATCTTAAGGTATTTTAATAAACCACCCGCGAATCCACCTGATGAATTAATACGACTTTCTTTACTACGAACGTTAGACATACATAACCCAATACCAGCAGCATCAGATGAATATGTTGAAATGTCATTGAATGTTTGTAATAACCCTTCTCTTGAATCTCCGTGATTGTATTTCAATACACAAGACGCAAGTTGAGGTGTTTTAGTTCCTGCATTAATCATAATTGGTGTTGCAGGAGAAATAAGTTGATTTGATAATGATTGATAATACTCAACCGCTTGTTCAAATGATTTAGTAACCCATAAAGCCACCCTCATATACATATGTTGTGGTCTTTCAATTACTCTACCTTCAGGAGTTTTCAACAAATACATTTCTTGTAATGATTTCCACGCAAAATAATCAAAATTGTAATCATTCTCGTGATTAATTACAGAATCAATATTTTCTGAACCATATTTTTCAATAGTTTCCATTAACTTATCGTTAATTATTCCATTAACGTGTAATGTGTGCATTGTATTACAAAAACTATCATCAGTTTCTTTGTGGTATGCTGAAATAGCCACAGAAGACGCCAGTCTTGAATAATCGTGGTGACTTCCGGTATATGCCGCAGCAATCTCATAAACCAATTTATCCAACTCTTTGGTTGTAATAACACCCTCAGTTGGAACTGAAGTAATCACCTTAATGAATACCTCATCAGCATTTACGTTTAATCCTCTTGCCGCTCGTTTAACTCTATTGTAAATTTTTTGGGGGTTGAACGAAACTTCGTCCCCCCCTCTTTTTTTTATCTTTAATGACATCATATTAAAAATCGTCTGTAAATGTTAATGACTCACCTAATTTAGCCTTTTGGTATTCCATAGTTCTTGATTCAAAGAAGTTTCCTTTTGTTTCAACAGCTATCTGTTCCATAAATTTAAATGGTTGTTCTACATTAAATTGTTTTTTACAACCAAATTTAACTAATAAACCATCAGTTACAAATTCAAGATATTGTTTCATTAAATTTGAATTCATACCGATTAATGAAACAGGTATAGATTCTGTAATGAATTCTTTTTCAATCTCCAATGCAGATAATAAGATTTCTCTAATTCTTTTTTCACTTGGTTTATTTTCTAAGTGATTATTCACCAAATGAATTGCAAAATCACAATGTAAATTCTCATCTTTGAATATCAATGAATTAGCATTACATAAACCTTGCATAATCCCTCTTGATTTCAACCAAAAGATTGAACAGAATGAACCTGAAAAGAAAATACCCTCAACAGCTGCAAATGCGATTAATCTTTCTTGGAATGTTGAATTTTCAATCCAATCCAAAGCCCATTTCGCTTTCTTTTGAACCGCAGGTAATTTATCAATTGCATGGAAACATTCGTCTTTTTCATCAGCATCTGAAATATAAGTATCAATCAATAATGAATACATTAAAGAGTGAATATTCTCAGCCATAAGTTGGAATCCGTAGAAGAACTTAGCCTCAGGATATTGAACTTCTTTTAAGAAATTTTCAGCAAGGTTTTCATTAACAATTCCATCAGAGGCAGCAAAGAATGACAATACATTCTTCACAAAGAATCTTTCGTTATCAGTTAAATTTTCCCAATCTCTAATATCATTAGATAAATCTACTTCTTCTGCTGTCCAAAATGCCGCTTGATGTTGTTGGTAAAATTCCCAAATATCATTATGTTCAATTGGGAAAATCACGAATCTATTCGGATTTTCTTTTAATATTTTTTCTTCCATTTTTTTTAATTTTGTGTTTGTTGTTTTTCTTTTCTCTTATCTAACAAATCTTTGATTCTTTGTCTATTTCTTTCTTCTGTTTGTTCTTCAAGACCTAAGAACGTTACCGAACTTTCTGTGTCAATCTCCAACATACCATTATCAAATTTACAATTCTCAAACACAACACCATCATCACCAATACGTGATTTAGTGATTGCTATTGTTGCTAGTTTCATTTCTTTTTGTTGTAGAGATTTAGCCACGGAAATGATTACGTGTCCAACCTGCGCTTTTTTGATAGAACCACCCATTTGGTCGGTAGTTACCACATCAGAAGAAATTGAACTTCTGTTACCTTGAGTTGCCGTCCATCCAACTAAATTAAGTTCATGACACATAGCCTCAAACCCTCTCATAACAGAACCTTCAGATTTCCATTCATCCCCCAAGTTTTTATCAGGAACTACACAATCAATGTAGTCTAATAATACCATATCAATTTTGTTTCCTTCAGAAATCATTTTTCTAATTTGATTCTTAATTTGCATCATTGTTACGGTATCAGATGGAAGTTTTTTAAGTATAAGTTCATTAGGCATTTTCTCCTTAATCTCTTGCACTTTAGTCATTACCTCATCCTTTTTTAAAGACAACTCATCCGGATGGATTTTTGTCCATAATGTAATGTGTTTACGTTGAATAATCTTTGGGTTATCCTCAAAGAAAATTTGTAAAACATTGTATCCCAAATTAAATGCGTGATTTGAGATTTTTGTCAGTAAAGTTGACTTACCAACACCTGTTGGTGCTAAAACAACACCAATCTCACCCTTCGCAAGACCTCCTTTTAAGAGTCTATCGATACCCGGAATACCCATTGGTATCGGATGACGATAATCTTCGTTTAAAACATCATCTAAGTTACTAAAAACACTTTCAGTCCCCTTATCGTGTTCCCCTACTTGAAGAGCTTTACTTACCATTTCCTCTAATGTATCATAACTCTCAAATTCACCGGTATCAATGATTTTTTGAGCTTTAACCATTACTTTCTGTAACTCTTGTTGTTTACAGAATTTCATTGATTTTTCCTGTACAAACTCCGCACCTTCAAGAGTCGATTCCTTGACTTTATTAAGGGTGTCAATAATGATTTTTGCTGCCAGAGGTTGTTGTATCTCAGATTTTGTGATTTGTTCTAATGTGTCAAAGGTTGGTGTGTGTTCGTATTTTGTATAATACTCTTTAATCATTTGAATAATTAATTTGAAGTATTTATTCTCAAAATAACTTGTTTCAATCACATCAATAATAGACCTTGAGAAGT
>Ga0247722_10000122_pt1 | contig 46488 bp, 34 predicted proteins | sample MSEWelMarce3H_FC_FD_189094 | JGI IMG/M metagenome (GOLD analysis project Ga0247722, IMG submission 189094) | Subsurface sediment microbial communities from gas well in West Virginia, United States - MSEEL Well Study Marcellus 3H_FC | ecosystem: Environmental > Terrestrial > Deep subsurface >... | reverse complement strand
CTTCTAGAGCAGCTTTAGCATTTGATAGAGCAGTAGCGCGAACGGCTTTAGCGTCGGCAATTGCTTGTTTTAATAGATCTGACATAATAGTTTTAATCCTTTTTGGGTTATGAAACTATTAGAGTTTCAAGATAAATTGATACTGCCTCGCATTGAAGAACAACGCATTTTATAATAATAAATATATATGTATTTACAAAAAATACAAAATATTTTACTTTTTTAATTATTTCTTGTTTATCTTAGAAATCGCCATTGCACCTTCTTTAAGGTCTTTGATTTCAAAATAACGACTCAAAACGTGTCCACCATCTTCGTATAATGCTTCCATACGTTGTTGGATAGTGTGGGCTTCTTTAGCAAGCTTGTTGAATTCTTCACTAACACGACGCAATTGCTTCATGTTTTCATTGATCGTCTTTTTATCAAACCAGTCGTCAACTTCACTTAGAGTAAATTTTTCAGCAGCTTCTGTAATCTTGCTTAGTGTATGAGCAATTTCCATTAAATTATGCTCGCGGCGAAGATGATTGCCATATTCATTATAGCTTCCGATAGCTGACAAAGCAGCTTTCTTTTCTTCCATGGTCCATTCCTTTTGTTCAGCCGGAACCATTTGTTCTACACCTTCGATTAAATTTCTTAGTTTTAGTACGTTCATAAATTTTAGGCTTCTGGTGTTTCTTCTGGTTGTTCTGCTTGTTTTGTTGCCATTGTCTTCATTGAAGATAATAGTTCAGGCATACCAGGTATTACTCTGTATGTAGCAGTTTCTTCTGAAAATGCGTTCATATCTTCTGGAGTTGTAATCTTTAGTTTTTGTACCATTTCGCCAGCAAGAGCATCAATTGTGTTGGTCTTGAAGGCGTGGTCTAGGATTTTACCTAGCAAAAATTGTGTACCAGCGCCAGAACCAAGTTTGATATAAGAATGTTTTTTGATTTCTTTTTCAGCTTGATCTTTTTCGGCTTTGGCTTTTTCTAATTCAGCTTTTGCTTCGGCAGCATCGGCTTGTGCTTGGTCGGCATCTTCTCCGCCAGCATCTGGCGATTCTGCACCAGCGTCTGGTGCGGATGCTTCTGGTGCGTCTGCACCTGCGTCTAGAGTTGATTTTTCTGCTTCTGGAGCAGCATCTGGTGCTGGCAATCCATCTGCTTTTTCATCACCGGTGTCAGCAGCTGGCTCTTCTTTTTTCTTGTCGCCAATAGCTTCTTTCTTTAATGTTTTCTTTACAACTTTTTTATTTTTCTTAGCTTCTTCAAGCACATTCCAACCAATGTCTGTAATGCGGCCTTGTGTAGCCTTTTGAGATATACCAGAAATAAGTTGTTTTAGAAAAGGATTGGTGATCTTGTTGTTCATATGTGTATAAATATATATCAATTTATGTAAATTGCGTAAAATTACTTCTTTGGTTCCCAGTAACGACCTTTGCCAAATGTTCTTTCAGCGGAACTTACCATGCTTTTTTCTCTATCACTAGCAACGGATATAATATTTTTGTCAAATTGATGCTTGACTCCAAATTTTCCGCTTTTGAATTGAGTTAATCCTAGTCTCTTAGCTTCTTCTTCTTTTCCAGACGGAACTTCAAAGAATGTAATACCTACCATATTTGATCTATTAGAATGTCCATAACTAGGTCTGTTATAACGCGATCTTTCTGCTGCGTCTTCTCTATCATAGACATCGCCTGTGTGGCGTAGTTTTTCTTCTTCGCCTTCTTTCATTAATCTCTTAGCAATTTCGCTTAATTTTATTTTCATAATCTCTTAACGAATTTCTGATAGAATATCACGAATGATGCCTTCGATTTTTAGATATTTGTTAATGTCTTTTTTGTCTTGAGTACCACCGATCAACTGTTTGTTGTGGTTGATACCTTCGGCAAGATTCATATAAGCACCGCGAGTAGATGGTGATGATACAAGGTCAAAGCAAAGCAACTCAAAGTCGTCTTGTACTTCAACAGTATTTTCATTTACATTACGAACACTACCCAATCCACGGCTACTGATACCGATACGGATATTGTTACGAATCAAATCGCGGGCAATATTACCACTTGGAGTTGTTAAAATTTCAATTGTACCTACTACAGTATCACCTTCCCAGTGACATTCTGTAACGTTATGGCACACATTCTTTAGATTGATGATGCTTGATTCTGGATGGTCAAGTTCGCCAAGAGCACGACGCTCTTTGATAATTTGTTGATACTTTTCAACTTCACGCTCTAATACTTCGCGTGGATATACACGACCGTTATGATTCTTTTCACCGGCTTTTTGTAGCGGGCCTTTTAGAACCAACGGACCATTTGTGTTTGCTTTTGCTTCACTCAACATTTGTGGAGTGATATCAAAAGGAATAAAATCTACTAATAGTTGTTTGCTCATGTTAGTTTTGTGGTACAATGTTTCGTTTTGATGCAATGCCCATTGTTTGTGGGTATTTGATTCCGCCAACTTGACCTTTGCCAAGTGAAGATTGCATTGTTGGGGCTTCTTGACCATAGCCATCAACTTCAATTTGAGAGTCGTCTAAGTAATATTCAGATTCTGCTTCGTTACCTTCTTTACCGGAGAATACAATATAGTATTTGTCTTTCATATAACGAACATCAATTCTGCTTACTGGGAAAGAGTATTCTTTTTCAATTTGACCAACAGAGCCTTTTGATGCTTTAACAACAACACTCTTTTTTAAGAATTGTTTACTTAGTTCATCAACAAGTTTTTTTACAGCGGCGTCTTCTTGCTTTTCAAGTGATAGTTTAAAATTTTTGAAAGTATCAGAAATATCAATCATCTTAGCATTCGGCGATGCTGGCGGTTGTGTTGCTGTTGGTGAACGGCCCGGTGCTTGTGGAGCAGCCGCAGATGGGTTGTTGCCCCATGTATCTTCACTTAGTATTTTCTTGGCAATGTCTGTTAGATTCATAGATTTATTATTTTCCCATTCTGTTGATACGATTAGCAATTTCCTTCAAACGACTATGAATTTCTTTCATGTCTGGTTGAGTACGTGCCCACAAACTTTTGGTTGGCACATCTGCTTCTGTCTTTAAGCGTTCGCAGATGTTTAATAGATATTCAACTTCACCAAGCATTTTCTTGGCTTGATTGATTCCATATGAAATCTTGGCATGATTCTTCATCATGTCACTTTCTTTAAAATTACGATAACGGCTGCGACCTTCCATGATGCCAACATCGCGGCGAACGGTTAGTCTTTCACCTTCGCCAACTGTGGTATCATCTGTGTCTTCTTTGCCTACAACTTTGCCGCCTGGCATAGAACGTTCGGCTGTTTTCTTTTTGCTTTTATGACCACGAAATGCGGCAGGAGTCATATAACCACCAACGGCACCCGTTGCTGTCATTTCTTCAATGACTTCTTCAACTAATTCACGGATGATTTTTTTGGCGTTGTTCATTATTTTATTTGTCTCAACTCTTTAATAAGTTCATAGCTCAACATAAGTGCCATGATTTGATTTTCCTTAACAAGAGTTCCTTTGGTTACTTTATCCAACTGATTGAGTGTTTCATCAAGTTTGATGCGAACAACTTCATTATTAACTTTGCTCTTCAACTCGCTGATTTCTTGACGAACGAGTGGAACTTCTTCATTGATATATTGACGAAGTGAGTTAGTATTGCTGATATTGTTGATATATTCGCGAATAAGAATCTTTTGCTTGTCGTCCAAGCCTTTGTATTTTTCATTGAATGAATCAACAAGCAACTTGTAAGCAAGTAAACGAACATCTTCGTTTTGTTGTTGATATACTTTGACCAAATCTTTCTTTTCATCTTCGCTAACCAAACGAGTTGGTGTTTTAGCGGCGGCAATGCTTTCAACAATGCAATTACGAGCTTTGAAAATTTCACGAGGATCGCAATCAACGGCATTTACAGACTCTTCAAAAATTTTGTAGATAGAAGCTAAAAGTTTATAATTGCTGATGCTACCTTTTAAGAAATCATCCAACGGATAGTTGCTACGAATTTCTCTGATAAGATTATACTTTTGTAAATTTAAAGCTCTTTCATCAAGCTTGCGGCGACTCTTAACAATGGTTTCAAGCAATCTATCAGCAGATGATTGATCCTTGGTTTTTTCTTCCATTATAATACGATATAGTCTGTTTTCTTTGCCGAGTTCCGTTGATTCTGAAAAATAATTACGCAAAATATTATTTGCTTTTGAGTCTTCTTGACCGTTAAGAATGTCGGCGGTTACTTGTCTGACAAGCAGTTCAAATAAAATGCCAGCATTCTTATATTTCGAGTGTTTAAGCTTCTTCATACAGTTTTATTATTTATAAATATGTGCGTGGGTGATAAAAACTCAATATTTAGAGCGGTTTATCTTCGTTAATGAGATTGGATTCGTCTAATATAGACTTTTCTTCGGTTATTACCTTCTTTTCTTTATTATTATATTTGGTCATTAGTGACTGCTTTATATGCTTTAGATCTTCATCCATACTTAAAGCAGAACCTCTGTATATATGACGGGTAGAACGCTCTGTTCTTGATTTTTCTTTATTTTGACCATTGCCAAGAGGATCTTCGCCTCTGGTCTTATCAAACCCGTGAGTATATTTTTCTTTGTTGCCGGTTTGGTCCCGAATACCTTGTTCTCTTTCGCGGCGAGTTTCTTCGTCAAGTTCTTGACCTTCCGGTTCTTTTATTTCTTCCAATGGAGGAAGACCTGGTACTTCGCCACCTGCGTCCCCACCCGCCTCACCACCCGCATCACCACCTGCTTCTCCGCCGATATCAGTCAAGCCACCTTCACCGGCTTTTTGTTTACTTGTGGCAGGATCATTACCTTCGGTGGTAATCTGCTCCATTCTCCACGCTTCTTTCTTGTCCTTGATAACGTCGCCTTGTATGCTTTCGATGTCATCGCCGGACATATTAAATATTTTATTGTATATCCATTTTTTACTGAACATACTAGCTTCCATCATATCACTGGCCAAGTTGACTTTGTTTTGCCAGATTTCTAATTTTTCTTGTTCGAAGATTGTGGATGGATTGCTTAATTCCAATTCAAAGTCTACAAGAGATGCGTCTTGATAACCTTGTACATACAAGTGAACAATAGCAATCTTGGTCAATTCAGAAACGATGATACGTTGAATACGACCGATGGTGCGAGCAAAACGAACGTCTTCGGCAGCAAGAGTTGCCTTACCAGAAATACTTTCATCATAGCCCAAGAATGCCTTTGGAATTTTTAAAGCAGCCATCATCTTGTTGCGAACATATTCCAAGTCATCAATGCCGGTAAATTCCATGCCTGGTAATGTATCAATCTTGGTGCCGCTATCACTGCCACGAACGGGTAGATAAAAGTCTTCTACCATGTTGTTCAAATTAAAGCGTAGGTTATAATCACCTGTCTTTTCGTCAATATATGGAACCTTCTTTACTTGAGAAATAATCTTTTGCATCGCTGGATCAATTTCCGATGGAGCAATGTTGCCAACGTCGATAGAGAAGATACGCTTTTCTGGCGCTCTCATGATACGATGAATTAACATTGCATCTTCCATAAGACTTAATTGTTTCCATACACGACGTGCTGGTTCAATCATACTCTTACCATATGGCAAGAAATTACTATCACTTAGCAAACGAAAATGGGCTATTTCAAAGTTTTCATATTCCATGCCGCCGCCCGCGCCGTCATGTTGATACTTTACATAGTTTAAATTCTTTGGGTCACTGCCTTCAACACGAGTAAGTTCATATGGACTGATTGGATGAACCATATATACACCATACTCTGGTGATATTTCCAAACGTAGAAAGAAGTCGCCATATTTACACATGTTGCGAGTCCAACTCCACATATTAAACTCAACATTCAAGATGTCATAAAACAAATTGTTTAGAATCTTTTTGATGTTTTCATTCTTACTGCGAATGGTTAATACTTGACCAAACTCACTTGGCACAAGACATTCATCGCTGTAAATGTCTAGAGCGGACGCAATGATAGGGTCCATGTCCATAACGTCATAATCTCTAAACAACTCTAAACGCGATGCTTGATATGCCATAGACATATCGCGGTTGTGTAGATTATATGTTGAACTTCTTAAGCGATTAAAACGGTCGCGTAAACTGTTTCTATCTGTAGCATACTGAATTTCATCAGTATCAATAATTTTTAGATTTTTTCCGCCCACTGCACGAACAATAACGTCCGTGGAAAACATCTTTTTTAACCGTGTGAATAAGTCTTTTTGTTCAGCCATAAGTAATGTATATATATGAGGGCGTAATATATAAATATTGTATTATACTATTTTTATTGTTATTATGATTATAATAGCCAAGTTAGGTCTTCTGATTTGCCCGGACCGCCGCCCGGACCACCAATATTCATTTTCCAAGGGTTAGTATAAATACCATATGGATTTGCAGCCGATTTGTGTAATGCCACCATGTTACTTTTAATCTGTTCGTTTGAAGTAGAACCAATTTTTGATATTATAGAACGAGTAACGCTATCGGCGTCTTTTCTTAAACGCAATGCTACATCTCTTATCCACATAGCTATAGCAAATGCCATTACAAGGTCATCATTATAACCTTCCATAGCCTCGGCTTTAGCAGATGTGCTTCCTGTGCTTTTCCAGATAAATACACTGAGTTCTTCAATCAATCGCTTGCTATGTATGATAGCTTCTTTATTACGAATATAACTTTCAAGCTTTGATATTAGAAGCGGTCTAGATTTGTTAGATGTAGTAAAGCCTGGTGTCATCTTGCTTTCTTGAGCATGTATCTTGTTGGTCATTTGAGTTTCAACATCTACATATTGTAAGTCGGCAGAACTATAAAATAGATTATCATAGTTAGCATCAATAACATCCTGAATAACTGCCCAACCCACATTGGCATTTTCTATAACAAGCAATGCCATGTTATATTCTGTGGCAAGAGTCATAAGCAATCTAGCATAATCTTTGGTAGATAGCTTCCCTTTATATTCCGCAACTTGCTCTAATGTTTCTATGTCTATTATATGACATGCACTAAAATCGCTGGCATCACCTCTAGCAACGTCGGCTACAACCATATAAGAGCGGCCAGGTTCTGGATATTTGAATATATAATATTGTTTATCAAACCCTCTTTTTTCTATAGGTTCTATTACATGAGTTTTTGTATACCAATCAAGAACTGGAATATCAATAACTGTATTACCGGATGTACTAAATTCACAATCACATTCTTGTGCTGCACCCTTTTCTCCAGATAACTTTGTTTGTTCATCGCGCCATTTTTGATCGCGTTCTGGATGCATGTGCCAAGGAAGACTAATACGATTCATGTCGTTTAGTCCTTGTTCAGATTCGGTCCATAACTTATGAAAGAAATTACCTACACCGTTTGGAGTAGATAGAATAATAGCCTTACCACCGGTAGACAATGTGTACTGAGCAGACAACCAGATTTCTTCAATGCCGTCAATAAATGCAGCTTCGTCGATGATTAGTAGAGATAGAGCAGAAGAACGACCGGATGTGCCAGCACTAGATGCTGCTTTGATTTCAGAACCATTCTTCAACTTTAGAGACAATCTATTATCTTCAACCGCTGGAACTTTTAGCCAACTTGGAAGATTGTCATTAGCAAAACGAACTTTGGTTACAATCGCTTTGGATGTTTCTTGCGTAATACTCAAACACAATATCTGCTTGTCGCTGTGAAATGTCATTAGCCACATTGAGTAACCAGCCACGAGAGTTGTAATACCCATCTGACGACTCTTAAGAATAATATTTTGATTATGCTTTACGAAGTCTTCGAGCGCAACATCTTGAAATGGATATGTCAAAAATGGAAGAGTACCACGAGTAGGATGCTGAATCTTTACATACTTCTTCATAAAGTATATAGGATCTTTAGCACACTTGATATATTCTTCTCGAATTACATCTTTTAAATTTTTTGTAGTAGACATTTTATGCGTGCCCCATTTCGTCGTATCTTAAATACAAAGGAGATTTATAATCTATAAACACAATGTCCTGTATATCTTCATGTACATCTTTGCGGAATTGACGAGCGGATATATCCAAGATTTTTCCTTCTACATTTACCCAGTCGTGATTAACTTTATATTCATCACCAGAAAACTCATCACATTCCATATAGCTTTCTGCGTTGGGTTCGTCCAGTGTGAATTCACCCACCACATGAATAGCATTGATTTTGTATTTACCTAGTTCTTTTACCAAATCTGCGGCCATGATAGCACATCTGCCAGTAGAATCTGGATATTTGCGATTGACCCGCTCTGCAATCGCCAACACAATATTATTTTGTGGCAAGAACTTTGTTAATTGTGTCATTAGTCTTCTTCAACTCTTTTTCTGCCAATTTGATTTTCTTCAAGCAGGTCTTAAAATCTTTTTCAATACTCTCGGTAAGTTCTTGTCTAGAAACATTATCCCATTCTTCTACAAGTCCGTTTGAGTTTACATATGTAAGAGTCTTGGAAGCATCGCTGGCAAGATATTCTTTACTTTCTTTTAGCTTTTGGCGAATGTCATTCAAGTAAGATATTTCGTTTTCAAGTAGCTTCTTGGTTTCGTATAACTTGAATTGACCTTTAACGCGAAGTTGGGTTTCTTCTTCAATCAAGCAGTCGAAGCATTTCTTGGTTTTATAAAACATCTTATAATCGCGCTTCTTACCCCAACGAATTTCCATACCGCAGCAGGTGCATTTATCGTTTACTTCTTCACGAATAATGTCCATGACGCGAGTAACGGTCTGTGGACCAGATTCTTTTTCTATCCATTGCTTACCAGCAGAGTCTGTCCAAGTTTCGCCAACCTTGCGGATGATATACTTGTCTTTGTCACCGGTATATCCTACTTTTACATAAGGACGTTCGCCCGCGAGATATGATTTGATAATGTCTGTATTTTTCATGTTATAACCTTTTGTATATATATGGATGCTCGCTTCATTTATTTGCCGCGAACATTTATTATATTGATATTCCTAAAATCGTTTTGGCTGCTTTTTGAATAGGAGCATATTCAGCCGGTTCTAATCCTGCTTGAGCAAGACCTTCTTTAGCACGCTCCAGTGCTTTGACTTGAACATCTTTTGGTAAAGATTTCATCAAAGTAAGCAATCCAACATAACTTCTAAAGTTTTCTAGGTCTGTGCCGGATGGTTTGCGTTTGAATATAATTTCAAATACCTTTGATACATTATCTATGCGATCTTCTGGCTTTGTATCACTGGCCGAAACGTCGGTATAAACATTTACTTTCTTTCCTTGATAGTCCATGTTTTTTGCAACCAGTCTATAAGCCTTGCGAATACCGGCGTGGCCAGAACCACTTGTATTAAGTGTATATTCGGCAGGAAGTGCGTGTGTAGCATTTGTAGAAACAACGCTCTTGCCTTTAGCATCAACAAGTCCTTTTAGCTGACCCGATTCAATTTTGGCAGCATTTGCGTTTGTAACATATACTGCATTTGGAAGTGCGGTTGCTGCTCTGGTCAAGCCACGAAGTAATATAGCGCCAGCCAATCCTTTGATGCCCATGGTCAAATCTTGCCAAGGAGAATCTTTGATAAATTTGTTCCATTCAGAAGGCTTTTCAAATCCTTGTGGGTCTAGTATCATTTCATCACCTTCAAAGTCAATTTGAACAACTTGTTTAACTGGTGCATAGTACCACAGTGTTACGGTTTGACCAGCCAAGGCACGTTGACTCTTGGTGCGACCAACATAATAAAAATTCTTTGATACTTTATTCTTTGGAGTTGGCTTCCATTCTACTTGTCTGTCATCAATACCATCCAAATATGCTTCCATTGCATCTAGTTTTTGTTTTGGAACAATAACATCAACGTCGCCGAAGCCTGATTTATATTTAGCCAAATCTTTATACTTGGCATCTCCGCTCATTAGATATTGAGAGCTGCCGTTGAATACAAATCCATTTTCAATATATGGATTGTTTTTCTTCCAAAAACCAACCTTGCTGTTTAGTGCATATACCAACTCTTTTACATCGGCTGAAACAGAACTGCGAATATCTTTACCAGATTGGTCTATGATTTTTAACTTGGTTGTTGCTTGAGCCGGTTGACCATTTACTGTCTTTGGAGTTTTGTCATCTACAGCAGCAACCGATTGACCAGACTCGTTCAACAGTGCAATTTCTTCTCTGATTAGTTGCTTTGCCAATTCTATACCAAGATTAGCGTCGTGTTTTATTTTTTCAATGTTTTTCATAGCTTCTGGTGTTTCTGCTTTTTCTAATTTTTTTGCTGTACTAGCAGATTCCATATTCTTTATGAATGTATCTAGTACATATTTTACAAATTCTTCGCGAGATTTAAATGTTATTCCGCCCTTTGATACAATAACTCCTTTATCAAATGCTCTGTTATTATCTAGTGCTTTACTTAAAGCAACCACGGCTTCGCATTTCTTCTTCAACGATGGATCGTTTGCGTCCAATCCATAATAGCCTTGTAATGCTGACGGGTTTGCTTTTTGAACGCCCGCAAGATTGCTATAGAACTTTAATATATCCAAGAATACTTGATTTGGGCTAAAGAACACGGGCTTTGCGTTTGTTTTGATTAAAGATGATACAACTTTACCATCTACTGTATTTACATACGGATTAGTGTTTGATCCTAATACAACATTAAGAGCATCTGATAGTGCGCTTAATAAAGTTCCTGTAACAAATCCTTTTAGTCCTTTTTCTGGAGTTGTTCTAATTTTTGTCCATTCGGCAGACACTTTATATGACAAAACTAAATCAACTTGGATGTTTTCACCACCAACGTTGAATATCAAATATCCTGTACCAAAGTCTTTATCTTGAAAGTTTGGATAGATATAACTTGGTTTCTTTTCTTGAATGAACTGACGAATCTTGTCTGAATACTTTTTGTTAGATGCTAGTTGAGATGTTCTATCATTACTTTCTTCTGGTAATACGATTTGAATATCTATATCGCCATACTTCACATCATCTTTTTCCAAATCTTGTTTATAATACATCGCCGAACCAACTGGACCATTAGATTCTATAGGAGGAAGATTTGAATATGAATTAAATTCTAATACAAACTTGTCCATCGCACTTAATATTGTTTCAACTTTCTTTGGAGTTATAATCGTTGATTGTGTGGAAGTAGATCTCCAACCACCTTCGCTAAACATTTCTTTGTCTATTTCATTTACAACTTCTTCGGCAAACTTTGAATATGGATTAGTTTCATTTACCTCTGGCTTGTTTTTGATTAGAGTATTCCAAATTTCTTCTTTGTCACGCGCAGATACGGGTGGCAAATATTTTAAGAATGATGTTTTATCATTATTCAACAAGAACTCGCGCATCTTTGTACCACTTACATTTACTGTAGCGGTTCTTTCAACGCCAACTTTTTTTATCTTACCCGCTGCCAAAAGCGATGGATACTTTTTCAAGTCTTCGTCTTTGAAATTGGTTTCAACGTCGTCTTTGTCTGAGTATAAATTTATGACTGGTACTTTAGCATTGTCTTGTACCGTTGTTTGTTCAAGCCACGCGATTTCATGCATAACAGCACGCACTGGTGAATCTACAAACTTTACTCTAACATTCTTTGGCAACGCTGGAATGAATACATCACTCCATAAACGAACAAAGTCATCACCCTTGATTGGAAACTCGCCCTTCTTTATTCTATCAGACGATGATGTATAAACAACTACGGCATCATTTTCAGATGCTGCTTTTTCTATTAGCTTCCAGTGACCTATATGCAATGGCTTACCGGCAATTGGAATAAGAGCAAGTGTTTTGGCAGTTGAACCAAGCAATCTACGTTTAGATACAAGCAATCTAACCGTATCGTGGATGTCGTCTTTGATTTGAACAAGGTTCTTTTTATTGCCCGCAATCGCTTGTAATGAGTCAAAAAACTTCTTTAGCTTCTTTTCATTCTTGGCAATATAAAAATTAGAATCTGAAATAACATCTTCTTCAGATTTTCCTTCAGTACCAACTGCATCAAAAATATTTTGGATAAGTGCTCTGATTTGTTGGAAGTATGCTGCGGCAGCTTCTGGATCGAGTTTATACATTTCTTTCTTTGCACCACGAACTTCTGCGTCATATTGGTCCGCTTGTACAAGTTTAAAGAACTCACCATTAGCCAATTTTAATACAACACCCTCGGTTGTACCACCTAGTGTAGATGGAACTGCTAAAATAGCGTCGGAGAACTTACTAATAACATCAAGTGGATTATTCCAATCAACATTTGTTAGTTTGGAATTAATCAATGAGTTCTTTAATAGATTTTCTTTGGATAGCTTACCTTGAAAGAATATAGGAAATGCTGATATTTCAAGTAGATCTGCCATTTTCTTGACTTGAGTATATTCGGTTACTTCTTCACCTTGTACACTTGTATGAAGGTTGCCGTCGATAATTCTATATACAACCTTGCCATAGCTTCTTAAAAACAGTCCACCTTTGTTTACATATGTGCGAGTAAGTGTATCTTTGTTTTGAGCAAACTCTACGCTAAACTCTGTGCTTTTTGGAATGCTGCCAATCTTACCATTGATTTTCTTTAGATGATCAAATATCATAGAATATTGACCTATACCAACAGAAGATTGAGATATATCGCCCTTTTCTTTATCGCCCAAATGAGCAAACTCTTTGGCATATAATACCGTTCCTTTATATGCTACTACCCAATTCTTGGTATAATCGGCGGCGTCTGTTTGTTCTGTTCTAACTAATGTTAGCTTGGTGCCGTCAACTTTCTCGGTAATAACCAAGTCTTGAGACAATATATCCTTGGCTCTGTTTAAGCGCAGAGCCTCGGTTTTTGGTTCAAAAATATACTTTTTGAGGTTCTTGATCGAGATATCCATGAATATAAGTATATATCAGTCGCTTATTATAGCGATTATATAAGCTTTTTGATATGCTCAATAACCATAGAGGATGTAATCTGTTTGGAGCATTCAAAGTCCTTATTACGTGGACACCAGAACCAATCTCCCTTGTTAAATGGGCAAGATACATCATTCCAGCAACTATTACACACAGTTTCATTCATGACTCTGTATGGAGTATAGAATTCATTCCATTTGGCTGTAAACCCGCTAATCAATACAACAGGAACGCCAACGCCCCAAGCAAGCCATGATAAGCCGGAACTTAATCCAATAAAGAATTCGGCACCCTTGAGTTGAGACATTCTTTCTTCAAACGAAAGATTGCCCGTTTTGTCGATACATCCTTTTGGCATATAGTTCATACTTTCTTTGACACCAAAGCTGCTGAACTTGTCGATACACCATACTTCATAGCCACTCTTGTTTAAGTAACCAACGACTTCATCCCAACCCTTTTTGTTGTTCCAATACTTTGCTTGGGACGTGCTTTGTGTAGCTATACAAACATATTTCTTTTTTGACTTGTGTGGTTCAACGGCAAAATTTGGCTTAAACTCAACGTCGGTCAAACCAAGAATGGTTGTGGCAATAGCACATAGTCCTAGTAGTCTTGGATCTTTGGTTATATGATTAACATAGTTTGGAGCTGCAAAATATCCAATCTTATACTTGGCATAATATGGGTCGGCATATACATCCGTTGCTAGGAACTTGATGTTTGGATAGTTCTTTTCAAATATTGGTCTTAATACCTTATTGAATACTACGCAATCAAGTTTGCATTGATGTTTCTTTTGGAATTCATCAATTGCACCAATCCAAGCAATCAAGTCGCCAAAGCTTTCACTATCTAATACTATTTTTACAGTTTTGTCTTTGGCATCAAAAGAGTGTTTTTCTACAAGTGTTTCGCCACCGTCTGTAATATCATATACTTCAACCAACCATTTATTATAGTATTTTGTAGCAGTTGTTGCCCACATATTATTGTTAAGCGTGGTTTCGTAAGTTACTTGATTGGTATATGCATCAATGAACTTTACTTTATACTTTTTTGCTTCATCACCTTTTATATCAACCTTGGCACCGTCATCAAAAGTAATTTTGATTTTATTCTTTTCTGGCGTGATAGATTTAGACACAGTTTCATTTGCTGGAAATTTATTCTTTTCAACTAATACTTCTGTACCATTTGTAATATCATAAACTTCAACACCCCAATCGTTCTTGTATTTAGATGGGCACATTGTCCACATGCCAATGGTGATAGGGCATTCGTATGTTACATGATTGTTGCTATAATCAACAAACTTTACTTTATATTTGATTTCATTCAAGCCGCCGATGGTTACTTTTGTACCATTTTTCTCGTGCGATATTCTTATAGTGTTCTTTGGTTCAATATAAACTTGCTTACATTCATTATAGCTATCAATCAATTGATTACCAAATATCTTTTCTCTATATTCACTGTATAGTCCAGCTAATTCTAACACTCTGGCAGAATATGAGTTTGCACTAGCCGCATCTAAAGCAGCTTGTTTATATTTCTTGTAATCTATCATTATTTTACTAATAGCAGAAGTGGCTTGACTTACATCCCGCTCGGTCACAATCATGCCGTTGTATGTCTTTTGTTCAAACGTGCCAACAACAGGCAATCCACAACTCATAGCTTCGAGTAGTGTCAAGTTTGGATGACCAGCCTCTAATTCCGAAAAATGTAAAAAGATGCTGTGGTTATTATACAACTCAATCAATTCGGCTTCGTTCAAATCAAATAGCTTGGTGAGCTTACTATAGTTGTTAAACTCTGGCTCAAGTGTATCAAAAAATTTCTTGTTGTTGCTTGGACCCGCAATCGTTAATGGCAAATCAAGAGCCATAGCTGCTTGTATAGCAATCTTAAATCCTTTTCTGTCCTTGGATTGATTGTCGGCATAACCATTATTTGCTACGCACAATAACTTGGTACCTTCTACATTATAATTTTTATTTACAAAGGTGTTGGTATTAACGGCGTGGGAAAAATAACGAAGCTTCTTGCTGCCGAAATAATCAACAAGGAACTTGCATGGTGACAATGAAAATACGCTGTGTTCAATTGCCTTTAGATTTTGTTTAAAACAATGTGAGTCTTTACCAAATAGATATGCATGATGGTCATGAATACTGAATATATAAGGAATGCCGCGCTCATGGCACATGATTGCCAAGTTGGCGACATGTACATGAACAACCATACTGTCGTCGTATTTTACATCATTAAGATATAAAATCTCACTTTGGACTTTTTGCTTGGTCAATTCAAGATGATAATCCCAAATAATTTTCTCTACTGCACCCCACCCATTTGGTGGAATTGATATAAGACCTGGATTGATATTGATTATTTTCATGATTATTTTAAATTGTATTATCCCGCATTAGTGTCAGTGTATATATTTAAATTTTTGATTGATGTCAAGTATTTTATTTAAATCTTACAAAATTTTTATTTTTTGGGTCAAGTATACTATCTTTTTTGAATTTTAATAATTTCCTATTGCCGACTCGAACAACAAATTCATTTTTTGCTGGGTTTATTTTAAATGCTCTTACAGCATAATTTGCAGGTATGGTTTCGTAAAAAACATCATCGACGTATATGTTGGACTCCTCTACTCCTACATTTTTGTTTAGATAAACAAATGCAATCTCTTGAGTATTTTCTATTTTTACAACCGTGGAAACCGCAGCAGAATCAACCACAGTTTCTCCGTCTACAAAAATATTCATACCATGCTTACTCGTTTTAAAATATGTTTCAATTCCAATATTTTCAAGCATATGAACGTCCCCAAATAATTTTTTGTGCTCAACGCTTTTATATAAGAAACTTTCTAGCGTTCCATATGCCCCAACTTCTTTACAGTTATTTATATATTCATCGGGAGAAGTTGAAAATTTAAATGCATTTTTAAAAAATTCAATTGACGAATAAAATATTGTCGAAACAAACACATAATCAAATTTAAAAAACAGAGCTTTTTTATTGTTAGTCTCAGATATATTTTTTAGATTTTTTAACTTTTCAACATCCTCTTTTGAAAATAAACAGTCACCTTCTATATAAACAAATGAATCATACGAATCTTTTGCAAAATTAATCGCGTTCATTATAGAACGAAACACTGCATGACTGTGATTTTTATGATTTGAGGTTTGATATATTCTAAAAAAGAACTTGGGATAATCCGCGTAAAAATTGACATTTGGATTTGATGGTATAAACTCGTTGCGACAATCGTATATAAAATATTTAACCATATTTTGTATTTCTTTGCTGACTGGACAATGTGTCACCAACAAAATATCAAAGTCATTATTTACTCGTTCCAAAACGGATTGTAAAACTTTTTCTGTTTCTTGCTCGGATGGATATGAACCAACTATCAATAATTGCTTTTTCATTTCACAGCGTATATAAACCCAACGTTACTATTTTCATCGGAATCTCTGTATTCTACTTTGTATCCATTTTCTATTAGTTTTTTAGCAATTGGTTTTGGATTAAAGTGAAATTCTATAAAAAATTGGTTTATCTTGCCAAAATGCTTTTCATTTAGATTTTCTATTACTTTAAACTCCGTTCCTTCAATATCAAGCTTTAACAAATTTATAGTATCTTCTATTTTCAATATAGAATCTATAGATATAGTGGGTATATGTAGTTTGACGGAGTTTGCCTCTGTTAAAAATTCTCCCGTACCCACAGAGGCAATGGTGGATAAATTTATATCCATACCATCGTCCGAAACATTCATTCCTTTATTTAATAAAGTTATGCTAGGGTCTTGACCAAAATTCTTTTCTAAATAAAAGAATGGTAGTGGATCTGGATCTATACTGTATATCCGTTTAGCTCCATAGTATTTAGCATATAATGTAAAGAACCCAACATTGGCACCTGCGTCAACAACCGTTCCGGAAACGTCTATATTTTTGCACAAATCACCAAAGAAGAAGTCCGCATATGATGGACCGGTTGCATCAAATTGACCAGAATCAAATGTGGTAGTAAATCGTTTAGCGGTTTTATTTACTATTAGCTTCTCAACCTGAACGAGACGCATATCTTTGTTGTATATTTTTACAATAAAACCGGAAAAATTTGGATTGTTTTTTGTAAATGCATTTATTTTATGTGAAAGAGGCTGAACCCAAAGTCTGTCCTTTGGGGCAGTGTTCTGCGGCCATATAAAATATACACAGTCAACAAATAAGTCATTGACAGAAATTGTGTATTTCTCCGCAGTATCCAGTTTGTGGTTTAGATATACCACTAAATTGGCTTTATCTAAAAATACATCAAACGGTTTCATGCCAGCAGATAATCAACGGTTTTATTCATTTCTACTTTTTCTTTGAATCCGTGATATAACAATACTTGGTCTGGATCTTCCACCGCTTCCCAACTTGAACCAAATGCGTCCACGTTGTTCATGAATACTGTATTTTTGGCTTTGCGTTCTTCAACCACTTTAACAGTTTCTAATAGATGTGTATTTACAAATGCTTGTTTTAGATTCTTGTTTGCACCGCGTTTCCACAAGCATACATTAAATGCAGTTTCGTCGGCATATGGAAAATAATCTTTGCGACGATCAAGTAAATATCTATTTTGACAGATTGAAGTATACTCTTCAAAGAACTCTTTGCAGTTTGGATTGAAAGCATAAAAGCAAGACCAGCAGTATCTCATACTTCTATTTTCCAATCCATGATATGTCATTAGCTTCTTTTCGTTGAATATAATCTTAACGCCGTTGACTTCTTGCCAAATGAATGGATATTCATGTGGTCCATAACTTGCCATAGGATATGACTCGTTATATTTGTGGTCATTGAAATTAAAATTGCGAGAGAACAATACGTCAGTGTCCGTGAACATATAATACTCATTCGGAAACATCTGCATTGTAAGCAAAGACAACTCCGCTTTATAGAAATGGAAAGTTGGATATTGTGGCTTATAATCCAATTTTACTTTGTATAAGTTCTTGAACTCAAAACTACTGTCGAAGCCAATTGTATAATATACAATCTTTACATCGTCTGTTATTTTGTGGGTCAATGATTTGATGCAAGCCATCGCTTGATGTTCACAATTCTTGTCGCTATATAAAAATAGTATCATAAAAATATATTAAAAAGGTTTAAAGGAGTACCATTGTTTCCAGTATGACTCGCTGGTAGTTTCATATACTTTAAGTCCGTTCTTTTCCATAAACTCATTCACAGCTTTACGAACGCCGAACTTACCAGCATATACAGGTTCTTTGCCAGCAACCGTCATCCAGATATCACCATCTTGTGGGATATAATCATCGCCACAGAACAATCCACCCTTCTTTACCTTTGGCCACCAGGCTTTCATATCACGAACGACTCCTTCGTATGAATGGTCGGCGTCAATATACACAAAGTCAAAATATTCATCTGGGAACATATTTGCAGAAGCAACACTATCCATTCTGATGATATGTGCTCTGTTTTCCCATTGCTTTGTATTTTGACACGCTTTTACTAAGCATTCGTGGTGATATTTGTCATCTTGACCGTTCATGTCAATATAACCATCGAGATGTCTCCATGCATCGACCATGAATAGTTGACCATTTTCCCAACGTTCCAAAATAATCTTGGAATATTCGCCGTTTAATACGCCGATTTCAACACCCTTGCCGCTTGGAAATAGTTCATTTACAAGAGAAGCTAAATCGCGCTTGTCTGGACATGTGCGAGTATTAAGCAACGCTGTCATTTCAGCATTGCGTTTGTCTTCTTTCATTTCTTCTCTGGTTGCAAACAAGAATCCGCCGTGTTTGTGAATGCTATTCGCGTAAACAAAGAAACCGGCTTTCTTTATCATATTGATAAGATTTGTAGCATCTTTTTCATATGTTCTGCCGCCCATTACATGAAACTCAACGAGCATGTTGTTGATTCTGGCAAAATCGGATTCGTCGAATGATTCAAACAGATCATATTCACCCGTTTCAATATCAACCTTGAACAAATCAATCTTTTCTGTGCTATACAAATATTGAGATAAAAAGGACTTGAACGATATAGCTCCGACTTTGTATGTTATATTACTACGACCATCAAACTCAGCAACTGATGATATGGTAGAATTGTTTGCGTCAACAAAGAATTCAAGTTCACCGTCTTTATTTGCCATCGCTTTTTCAACAACCGTGACTTTACTATCAAAAGAATTCTTTAGTACCTTTAATGCTTCTGTGTTTGGTTCTACCGAGAATACCTTTTTGCAGTTTGTAGAATGCATGATATATTCCGTCCATAGACCGATATTGGCACCAACGTCAACAACCGTATCAAATGTCTTACCTTTTAGATACTTGTCATAAATTCTATCTACGAAGAATTCTGTATAATTGATATACGTTGGCTCAAAGTTATTCTTCAACTTCGATTGCATCTTGTTATATACTTCCGGTTTGATGCGGATAGACTTTGATCCTACCAACACATCGTTTTCATAAAGTTCAACAAGAAGTCCTCCAATAAATGGGTCGGTTTCAAAATCAATAACTTCTTTTCTGCAAGGAATAATCCAATAGTTGCAATTGGCTGGGAACTCTGGATATTTTACCGCCCACATAACAGTACGCGAATCCAATTCTTTTACAGATATTAGAGCATTGTCTATTTTTCTTGAAGAGCTAAAAGTAACCTTGTTGCTCGTTTTATCATATTGTACATTGAAGTTTGTCATAGGCGTTTCAGATAGTAAATTTACAGTTTTTAAAATTTTGTTGCAGTTTGCTTGTTTGTCGTTAAAATCAAGATATTTGATGTTGTTGTATTTGTTATACATGTTCATATAAACAGGTGAGTTATATATGAGAGTAGGTACATTAAATGAAACGGCTTCACGAATAACAAGTGGGCTGGTTTCTTTATTACCATCTTCGTCTTTTGACACGAACAAAAATAAGTCGGCGGCTTGATAAAAATTATCAACGTCTTTGCGTTCATTCCACCATTTGCAGTTTGCTGGAAAATCTTTCATCAAAGGTTCCCAATAAAACTTAAAATTGTCGGCTTGATTTCCGATAAAGTGAAACTGAATAGGATAATCTTGCATCATACGAGCATACTCTATGATTTCTTTTTGGTTCTTGCGTGGAGTAAATAATCCAACGTGAACAACGTGTTTCTTGTTTGGATTTAATCCAAGTACTTTAAGTGCTTCTTCACGCGGCTTGCGTGGCTTAATCAATACTGGATACTCACATACTTCTAATGGAACGGGAAGTGACTTTAGATTTTGTCTTTGATATTCACTAACAAGAATAACTTTATCTGGAAATACTACTTTGTTTGCTGGGTCAAAACTGCTGTCGTGAGAAGTTTCAATGATTTTATATTTTCTATCTTTTTTATATAATCTACGAGTAATCTTGGCATCCATGAAATACTCTGGCATTTCTTCAAGATGTATAACTTCCGGATTTATTTTTTCAATAATATCAAATAAATCAGACCGATCTCCTGTTAGTTCATAAAATCTATCTCCTAGCAAGTTTTTAACTTGATTTCTTTGAACCGTAAAACCTCCGTGGTTTGAGTATTCTACACAGTGTATTTCATGCTCACTATATAAAACTTGTATTTTCTTTAAGAGAAATTGAGGACAGCCACCCGTAGATAAATGCGGAGCAATATATAAAATTTTCATAAACTTTTGTTAAGATATAACCATTAATGTATTTGTCAAGCTATATTTTTAAATATAGATATAAAAATTTTATTAGAAGGTTTCCCAATATAAAGTTCCATTATAATGAACTAATCTTTGATTTGCTCCACTGTCATATCCATTACTTGTTATATCGGTCGGTGACGAAATACTGCCGGGATCGCCTTTAGCTCCGTCGGTGCCACTTGTGCCACTGGTACCATCTCCGCCCGGCGAACCGCTTTCACCACTCGTGCCACTTGTACCATCGGCACCAGGTCCACCGTCACTACCGTTATAGCCACTCGTGCCGGATGTGCCATCGTTGCCGTTATAGCCGCTAGTGCCACTTGTGCCATCCGCGCCAGGTCCACCATCACTGCCGTTGTAACCACTCGTGCCGGATGTGCCATCGTTGCCGTTATAGCCGCTAGTGCCACTTGTACCATCAGCACCAGGTCCACCATCACTACCGTTATAGCCACTCGTGCCGCTAGAACCCGATGTTCCCGACGAACCGCTGGTTCCACTGGTTCCGCTTGTGTCGCTACCGCCACCACCACCAACCGCAAATACGGCTGCACCATTATCTATATTCGCTTTCAGCTCTCCGTCTATCCATCCGAAACTGATATAATTGTCACCATCGTATAAATTTGGCGTATATCCATTATTTGATATTCTTCTTATATCTTCGCTTACTCCAATCCATCCATCATGATCAACCTTTAATCGAATGTTATCGCCGCCCGTTTTTAATAATACATGACCAGTTCCTACATTACCGGCAATAATTTGAACAATACCGGCACGAGCATCTGGAAAACTGTTTCCTACCAAGTCAATTTGGCCACCGGTAGCATTGTCACTTCCACCAGTTATAGTAAATACTCCACTGTCGTCTTTATATCTCATGCCAATAGATGAGTCTATTGTTATGCCGCCACCTGTTATTTTTGGAGACGTGATTGTTATAGATGCCGTAATTGTACCAGCGGTTATTTTACCCGCATCAAGATTTTTAATAACGGCACCATCAATATATGTTACTCCACCTTCAACGATGAATGGTGCTTTGCTGCTGCCACCGGAACTATTTACAATTTGAAACTTGTCAGCCTGTACAATAAATTCAGATGTTGTTGGACTGGATAGTGCCTTGAATCCTGTAATTTTGCCAGCATTTACAACTACGCCATATTCACCAGAAATATTAGCAACACTTCCAGAAACTGTGGCAAGTGTTGTTGCGGTTGTTGTTATGCTTGCTGCGAGAGATGAGCTTGCAGAACCTACCGAAGAAGAAAGTGTTGATACTCTTGTAGCGAGAGAAGATGACGCATTCGTTGCTGTATTACTAACGTCGGTTATACTTGAAGCCAATGATGAACTGTTATTTGTTATTGAACTGTCAAGCCTGTCCATTATAATAGCGGCGGATGAGCTGTTTGTTACAATTGTTCCACTCAATGAAATAATATTGGCAGCAAGAGATGCCGATGCACCTTGATATGCCGCATTTAAAGTACGCACATCGGAGGCTATAGATGAGCTTGTTGTGGTTAATGTACTTCGTGTGTCTGCAATAGAAGATCCTAAAGAAGCACTGTTGTTTACTATATTTGAATTCATTACATCGACTCTTCCGGCCAAAGAAGATGATGCGGTGGTTAAAGTACCATTAACAGTCGTTATACTTGCAGCTAACGACGAACTGTTGGTATTAAAAGAAGATTGTAGTCCGTCCATCTTAGTTGCGGCAGATGAACTGTTGGTAGTAACTGTACCATTTAATTCAATTATAGCAGAACTCAACGAGGCTGACGCATTAGATAGCGACGAACTAATTGTTTTTATGTCCAATGCAATCGAGGCACTTTGATTTGCAAATGCCGCTTGTGATTCGATGATTGACGCAGCCGCAGCAATTACTTCCGCCGAGCCTGATGTGGTGAAACTCGATTGTAACACATCAATTCTACCAGCAAACGAAGATGAAAAGTTCACTGATGTAGTTTGCGTCGTTGTAATTGACGCAGCCAATGATGCACTACTATTATCTATTCTTGAAGAAAGTCCAGTCATCGTTGTTGCTGCCGAAGAACTATATGTTGTAACCGATCCTTCTACATGTGTGATAGAAGACGCCAACGAAGCTGAGTTAGTTGTAACCGAAGTTGATATTGTTTCAACTTTTCCAGCAATAGATGAGCTTGCGTTTACAAAAGTTTCATAATTTGTTGTAATAGAGGCAGCGAGTGAAGAACTTGCAGAATTAAATCCAGAAGTTATTGTTTCAAACCTACCAGCCATAGAAGAACTATTATTGGTGAAAGATATATTTGTTGAACTTATACTACTGGCTAATGACGAACTGGCGTTTGTTATAGATGTTCCAAGTGTAGTGACCGTTGCGGCAAGTGAAGATGATGTACTTGTAACCGTACCGTAGATTGAACTTATATATGCAGCAGATGACGCCGAGTTTTGAGAAACAGTTTGGCTAAAACTTGAAAGACTTGAAGAAAACGAACGAGAATTTTCAGCCAAAGCCGATGCCAATGATGAAGATGTTGAATTAAGACCCGATACAAGAGTTGTAAGATTTTGAGAAATAGAAGACGACGCAGCAATTGCGTAGTTTTGTACTTCTACAACATTGTGTGCCAATGCTGCCGACACTGCGGTTGACGCTCCTTGTATTGTATTTAAATTTGAAGCAATCGACGCCGATGCAGCAATATTAGCCGCACTCACCGTTTCAATTCTACTTGCTAAAGATGACGAAGCGGCTGTAAAATCACCAGAGCCTGAAATTATGGCTGTTGAAAAATAACTCGCTGAATTCCAACTAGTCAACCCATTACCAATTTTTAATTTACCTGTGTCTGTCTCGTAACCGAATTCGCCAGATGACAATATCGGATTTACATTTGACCATCTCGTTGATGTATCGCGTCTTATTTGTATTTTTGCCATATTATGCTCCTCCGCCGTCAATGTCTCCACCAACACTGCTACCACCGCCACTAGATCCCGCCACGGTTATAATACCAAATGGGTCGATGAATATTTGTTTTTTAAGTGGGGAAAATATTTTGTTATGTATGAATGTATACGAGCCTTCGCCATATGCCAGTCGGTCGTATTCGTCGTATAGCTCGACTTCTATTTCAAATAACTCATTTCTCACAGAGTTTGGCAATGGAATTTTTGCAGCAAACGAGTCGATAGAATAATCCAAGTTTTCGTATGGCTTTAATGAAACGGCTGAAATATACCAATTGCCGACAACCGGTACAAATATGATTGTTCCATATCTTTCCGCATCGCAGAAGAAAGAGAATTCATACAACTCGTCGGTTTGATATTTGAACGTCGAGTCAATCAATCCAATCATCTTCTTATATGTTCCGCTGATAAAATACACATACAGTTTAGATTCGGTCGAGTTACCAGAGGATGGTCTAACTCGCATTGAGAAATTGTATAATGTAGATTTTCTCAATTTGATTGGATTACTGTCATGAATTGCTCCACTCAATAAATTTTCTTGTGAATTGCTATATGCTGAAAGCCCCGGTGCATTTGCTATATTGTCATATGATGCTGTTGGTAAAGTTGCCGAATTTAAAAATGCATCTGACTTTGCATACCAATAAGATTTATCTACTAGATTATAATCTAAATAACTTGTAGAACGAGCTGCGCCGGTGGTGTCGTCTTTAAATATTACATAATCTGTTTGAGCAGAGTTTCCGGAATGTCCCACACTTACGCCGTCTATTAACACAGTATCATCTTGAACAAATGTTGGGCTTCCACTCTTTAACCAAAATCTATCTACATGTGGTTGGTCAAAGAAATATCCAGCTTTGTTATATAACCCATTATTGAAATTATTTGACACAACATGTTCGTCGGCTTCTACTTTGCCAGACACCACCAACGTCTTTGATTCTGGACTATTTAAACTTTTCTTATAAACTTTGTATGATGCTATGTTTCCGCAGTATGCTCGTAGGTTGTTCAACTCAATATCTACCACCGATTTTTTTGCAATAACACTACCCGTTATTACAGATTCTGATAATAATGTTGGTATAGACTTGTGAATAATTTCATAATCTGCTTTGGCTATACTTAAAACATAAAAGTTTTTCTTGAAGAATGTTGTTTGTTTTTGCGGGTCGTCGTTTACGGTATAACCACTTATGTCTACAAGATTGTTTCTGTTATATACAGAATCCTCGTTGGTTCTATCAACAAGATCCGAAACTGTTGCAAATGGAATATTAAGAAGTAAAGTGGTTTCATTTACAACTCTGTCTATTGTTGCAATAAAATCTGTATTTAATACGCCTTCGTATTTTATTTGATTATTGCTAAAGTTTGCGTATGTAAAATTTTTGACATAAGGATTCTTGATACGAATCTTTTCACCTTCCATAGATGATGTAAACTTGTCTCCGGACGATTGATACAATTGATATATTGGATTATCGGCGGTATATGTTGGACGTGCTGCATTGTTTTTTGGAACAACTGCGATAGTAGAACATGATCCTGATGCCATTCTATATGATGCTATTGGATAGTCTGGAGCATTATAAATTTTTGGAGCAACATTTATATATGGATAATCAAAAAATCTTACTTCCGATTCTGTTTTTGATTCGGGGTTAATGAGTATATTTCTTGTCCACAAAATGTTTATTTCTGGAAAGGATGGAACAGACGGCGCTTTAATAAGTGGCAAGCGTTGCGTATTACTGACAGGGTATGCTTTGTTGTTAAAAAATGCTATACTTCCTGTATATGTTCCAACTTCTATACCCGTTCCTTTTACTTCTAACTTGCCTATACCAGCAGTAGATGTTGTTGGTATATTTACTACATATACATCTCCAAATTTGGCCAACTCTATACCACCAACTTTAGCTGGATCAATCTCTCTTACAACGATATTGTTTCTGTCGGCATCATAAAAATTGACCGTAACAGGTTTTCCAACCAAAATAAGGTCTGTGGCATTTATTATAAACGAATTTTTACCGGCTTTGAAGGTATTATCAACAAGGCCGGTTACAAAGAAGTAATCGTTTGAATTTGGGTCTGTATCTATTATTTGTGCCATACACCTGTATGGCTATAAATATCGGTCAAACCGTATTATCTATCTTACTAAACCCGTTTTCTTTCTTGATTTCCAACTGCTTGTCTATTTTCTATATCCCATTTGTTTAATCCACCAGACAAAATCTTTTACTCTATCTTCTGGTAGATCCAAATGATAAAACAGTGGATTTTTATCTGACTGCGCAAACTTCCATCTATAACCTTTTCCCTTCTTGGGCAAATCATATGCGTCATAATCAAAGTTTAGCAATGGGGAGTCATTATAAACATATGCTCGTATAGGCTTGCCCGATGAAATATCATAATGGACCATTAATTCATCTTCACCATCCGTAAAAGTCACCTCTTCATAACCAACAAGTATTTGTTTTAGTTTCATTTATAATAAATATCGGTCAAACCGTATTATCTATCTTACTAAACCCGTTTTCTTTCTTGATTTCCAGCTGCTTGTCTACCATGTCTCTCATAGCGTCAAGGTGACTTATTACAATGATAAAGTCAAAATGAGTCTTCATATAGTCAAATAATGAATGAACCATTGCCATATTAGAAGCATCAAGAGCCGACATACCCTCGTCTATAACAAGGAAGTTTGGACGTGGTAGATTGCTGATATTAACCAAGGCAACTCTTAAAGCAAGCGCACTTACAAACTTTTCCATACCCGAGCATAGTTCAAGCGGCCACTTTCTATCTTCGTATTTGATATATACATTAACATTTTTTCCGTCGGTTTCTATGTTTATAGTAAACTCAACGATTTGTGACAATATGTTATTAACTTCTTGCTCAATTCTTGGAATAGCGTCTGATATGATTTTATATGGAACGCCGTCTTTGCCAATAGAAGTCAAATAGTATTGATATGCTGCTTGATCATTTTCGTATTTTTCAATCTCTATCAATTGAGTTTCTATATTCTTGAGTTGGTCGGTCAATGAAACTTTGCGACTATAAGCATCAACATATTCTGCGTTGATATTCTTCAATCTTGCAGTAATTGTAGTAGCCTCGTTTCTCAAACCGGATATAGCCGCTTCTATAATCTTGTTGCTTTCAATAACTTCTTTGGACTTTTCGTAAAGTTCTATTTGAGAATCTATTTCAACCGAACGAGCATTGTTCTTTTCAACGGCGTTGGCTAGATTAGACCGCTCAAGTTCTTTTTTAGACAAGAAAGCCGCGAGAGTATTGACTCGCTCTTTTAATGTTACGCTTTCTTCATATTGTGGAACAAACGACTCAAGATTGGTTATTTCAACTTTGATAGCTGTTAATGCGTCTGATAATTCTTTAGCCTCTGCTTTATCTTTGCTCAAACTACCACGAGTAGCCACAGCATCTTTTACGAAGATATTATCACAGCAGAACTTACAAGTTGGATCATACTCATGCTTGTCAAGGTGAGCAAGTTTCTTTAGCTTTTCATTAACAAGCGTCTTAAGCTTGTCCATTTCTTGCTCCATACGCTGCTTGTTACGAGAAAGACTGTTATACTTTTCGTATTTTTCTTTTAGGTCTGTAGCAAATGTGGTTAATTTAGCCGATGCGTCCGCATATTCTTTTTTCTTTTCGGATGTATCCGCGTCTATTTTTTCAATAGATTGCTTTGCTTGGTCATTCTTTGCTGCAAACCCGCTCTTTTCTTTTTGTAAAGCCGCAACATTGGTTGGAACATTTTCAAGAGTAACAATCTTAATTTGATTGGCTTGAATATCATCGTCCAACTTTTGCTTGTTGATAGCAAGTTGTTCTTTTTGCATGTTGGAGTCAATCAACTTTGACTCAAGCAAATTCAAATCATTCTTGATGGTTTCAATCTTTTGTTGATTGTTTTCTTTGTTGAATGTTTTGATAGCGCCCGTGATTTCTTTTAGTCTATCGGAACCTTTGGCAGCAAGTTTATCAAACACATTTAGTCCAATAAACTGTGACAACAACTCCTTGCGTTCAGTTTGACCCATTTCAATAAATGAACCTTGATTGCCTTGCAGAGCAAGTGAGGTCAAAACAAAGTCATCATATTCGCCGATATAGTCACGAATGATTTCATTGGTACTGCGACGTGCCTCGCTATTTAGAGAAATCTTTTCTTCTTTCTCCATTTTATAGAAGTTTACATCAACTTTTACATTGTTTTTCTTGTCGCGAATACCTTTACGTTCAATAACATACTGAACATCGTTTATCTCAAATGTGAACTTGCCATGAAACGACATCTTTTGTGAATTCATCACATGAGTTGCCTTGAATGCTTTAGCAGACTTGTCAAATGCGATAAAGCATAATGCGTCCATTAGAGACGATTTGCCACTAGCATTTGACGCAAACAATCCATATACGTCTGATAGTTTTGTAAAGTCTATAACATTGTTTTCGCCATAACTAAACATATTGCTAAACTCAAACTTGATTGGCTTCCAACGAATGTTGCGCGAAGTATCATCTTTACTCAAATCAGTGTTCAACTCTTTATTGATGTTATGAACAGACTCAAGCGTATCATCATCCATAATGTCTGGATATTTTGCTTTTAGAGATTCTGAAATAAGTTTGTTTTGATATTCAACATTAGAAATTTGGCTCAAGTTTGCTGCGGCTTGCACACTTGCGACCCTAGCAGAGTCATCGCCGTCAACTCTCATATAAATAATATCCGAGATTTCGTGAGTCTTTTTGACTTCATTGATTACCTTCTTTACTTCGGACGCAATTGTTTCCTTACAACGCACACGAAGTTTTGGCTTCTTTGGCATTGTGCTTATGTCTGTAATCAACTTGCCATCATCAATATCAATAGTGAAATAACCATAATCATTTGGTATTTCGATATGTTTATATGCTCTGTTCTTTACATCCCACAACGAAAAGCCGTGACCAAGTAATGCTTCGCCGTGATTTTGTTGTAGCAAACTAGAGGCATATCTTATTATTGGTTTTTCATTTACGCGATCATACTCTTGTAAAGTTTGTGCTAAATGAATGTCACCGAGTAGTGCCATGTCATGACCATCAAACATATCATTCATGATACTCTTGTTGGTTACGGTATAACCAATGTCTGTCTTGGCATCAAATACGCCGCCGTGATATAAAGCAATCTTTATATCAAACTCGGTTTTGATTTTCTTGGAAACATTCTTCATCTTGATAAACGAAGTATGATCCTCGAAGATAGACATATTGTTGAACAGCAAGTTGGCAAATGAATATAACTTGCTTTCTTTTAGATAATACAAATTTTTGTGTGCTAGATTATCTACAACCGGAGATATACTATCCAAACGACTAACATTGGTAAGCAAGCAATCATGATTGCCTGGTATAATGATAGTAGGACGAATATCGGCGCAGTTCTTTAGAAACTCGCTTGCTAACTGAACGGCTTCGGGTGAAAGATCGCACTTTGAATGAAAAGTATCGCCAGTATTTACTACAACAGTGTTCGGTGGAGTGTTTTTGATTTGCTCATATACTTTACTAAACACTTCACGGTATTCTTGATGACGCTGTGTCAAACGAATATGCACGTCGCTCAAATGTACAATATAATCTACCTGCGTAAGTGTTGTATTCAGTTTTTCGTATGTGTCTATCATAATATTATTATTCTAATCTTAATCTGGTTAATGCCGAAAAGTCAAGCACACTCGTATTTTTTATTTGCTGCATTGTTTTACAAAAACCAAGCACGTTTGGATCTTTACCATCCAATCTTACAAGTTTTGCCACTTTTCCTATAGAGTTTATATATTGAGCAATCTTAATCGCACTGTTTAGAGCATCATCGTCTAATACAATATTTACTTCTGGACATTTACTTTGTATAATTGCCGACTTTAGTTTTGCACTCAAAGTTTTTCCAAATAAGGGAATAGCATTTCTTTTTAGAGCAATAGCATCTAGAGCACCTTCGCACAAATATATTGGAAAATCAAAATCAATCATGTTCTCAAAACCAACAATGTTCTTTGAAAACTCGCTGTTTTTATACTTGTATCCATCGTCATAATAACTGCGGCAACTATAAAAGTTTAAGTTGTTGTCGGCATCATATGATGGAAACACAAGACGATTAGCAAACGGTCCTTTGCTACAATAACCTATGTTGTATTTTACAATATCACATTTGGTTAGATTGCGCTTCTTGGCATAGTTCTTGGCGATTTTATATTCTATGCTGCCATCATTTTCAAGTAAACTCTTAAACTCTGCGGGCAGTAATAAGTCTTCTGTTTTAGACTCTTTCTTTGGACTAAACAGTGCCTCTATTTTATTAGAGAATATATCCAAGTTTTCTTTTTTGGGTGTGTATGTTCCTACAATGCTTTCTAGTTTTGCGAATATATCCTGTGAAGCATTTGCTTTCTTGAATAGATAAAACAATCCTCTACCTTTAGCGTCACATGTCCAGCAGTGCCACACATATGGTTCATCAACACATACTTCCAACTTTCGTTTTCTATGATTACAAAAAGGACAATGATACGTCAAGTTTCCGCCCTTACGAAGTCTTCCAGACTCCTTCAAGACCTTATTTATTAAACTGGTGATTTCTGAAGTTTTTAGTGACGACATTTAGACTGCTACTATACGCAAGATGCTATAATAGTCAATCTATAAAAAGTCGTTGTATATTATACACGCAACTTCCAAACCCGTCGAATTTGACGGGTTTTAATATACTAAATATATTAAATAAAAAACCCCACGATTTGTGAGGTTTTGTTTATAACTTTAATTAATAGATTTTCAGTTAAAGTCGGATTTATCGGCTCCAAAAGTTGGTTTTGCAGACCCCGCTACTTTTCCTGCTGCATAATCTTTCTTGTGTTGTCTTACCGCTTTGATTGCCCAACTCTTTGGAATATTTAAACGTTTAACCACATCATTCAAATTTTCAACATACTTTTTGGCGTCTGGATATTTGTCCGCGATTGCTTCCGCCGCTTGTTCAACAGCCTGTTTAAATTCGGACTGTTCTTGTTGATTTAATGGAACTCCTGGAACATATTTAAATTGCTCCTTGCTCCACGGGGTACCTTGTTTAGTTGTTACCCACCGCGAAGGTTGATATGCCATTTCTTGTACAACTTCTTTGATTAGTGCTTTTAGTTCGCCTCTTTTCATAATAATGAGTGTTTGTTAAGTATTATATCAATAAATATAAGTCCTAATAAAAAAACACCAATATATATTACCCCGCAAGACTTAAAACAAGAGCATCATATACATCTTCCATACGCTTGTCTGGATTCTTTATCTTATTATAAATAGTCCAAGGTGTCATGTCATATAACTTCTCAACTTGCTCTTTTACAAACACTTTTGGCTTGATTCCCTTAACTCTCGCCATGCCAAATGCTTTCTTGCGTGCGGTTTGGGCATGTATACTCTCTACTTTTATGTTATAATGATTTTCTAGGATATAACCAACAACCGCCTTGTTTTTTACTAGTTTGATTATAATCTGTTGAGAAGTACCGCCGCCAGCAAAGCCAAAAAGACTTTCTTCTATGATGATTTTTTCAAAAGTATGATTAGCCAACGCAGTTATAATAAGGTCGGCTTTTTCTTTGTATGACTCTATACCCGCTATATCAACAAAGCCAGCACCAAGAATCTTTTTATCTTCTGTTACAACCCATCCGCACGTAGTTGTGCTTAAATCCAAGCCCAATATTTTCATATAACCTTTTTATAAAAACTATATATTACAAACGTCCGCCTGGGGCGTACTTTGTATTGCTGTGACTAAGACCCACCTTTGCATAACCCAAACCACCGGAATTCCCAGTTAAGTCGCCGGTAAACTGAGTTTGTTGTAAACCTTGCTTGATCTTGAAATCTTTTTGTGCCCAGTCGCGTGTAGCTGCTTGCGATGCTGGCCCGCCATTGATCGCGTCGGTTGCGGCGCGGTCTGTACCAACATCTTTGGCACTTCCGCCACCCACATTGGCAAGGCTTTGGTATCTTTCATAAATACCTTTTAAACCGCCGTCGGTTAATGAATGTCTTTCTACTTTAGTTGGATCGGTTGTTGAACCTGGGTGCATATATATGTTCTCCTATTGTTTATTATAAATATAATGTTATGTATCAAAACGGACAACAATATTGACCGGCCAATCAATTAGGTTTTTTATAGGACGACCAAGTTTGCCTACGGCAACAAGTTGATTGTCTTGATATAGTCCGATTGTTGTAATATATGGAGCAAGGAATGAGCCGGTTGGATCATACGATGAACTATATTGATAGTTTAGAAACTCCGGCGTTACTTTAGAATGATCAACTCCGCAATATTGATTTAGATAAGTTTCAATATCTTTGACATATATGCGAGTTGATGCTGCTGTAATATAGTTGGATAGTTTTGTTGGATTTAGCTTGCCGAAGTAATATAACGAGAAAATAAATCCGTCGTTTAGATTGATAATGCCGTCGCCGTCAATATCAAGTATTCCAGTATTGACTAGATTGGTTTCAATATAATCAAATGCCTTTTTTGTAAATGGATCAAATGAAGCACTGGCAAGATATGCGGCATAATCACTTTCTTGTTGAAGAACGTCGGTAGCTTCTGTTTGGATAATATCATTTGCCCACCAACTATAATCTTCAAGAGTGTCTGGCTCTAATACAATGCCGTTTTCATCAAATACAAATTCAGCATAAAACTTTTTCATTTGTAGATAACGCATAACCAAACTAACATCTTTATAATCTACAACGCCGTCTTGATTTACGTCAAAGTAAAGAGGATTTTGTACAAGTGATGATGGGTTTGTACTATAATTGAATTCGCCTGGACGAACTGATACTAGATATTCATGTTCGTAAATTGTGTGGGCACCTTGATAGTTCATTTCAAAACCTCTTGAGCCTGTGCCCATAAATATGTTTTGATAATTTGAGCCGGTGTTGGTAATAACAAAATATCCATTGTTGTAGAATATATTTCCAATCAACGGATTGGTTTCATATTTTCTCATGTTATAGATATACGCCGAGCCAGAGTATGAAGATGGAAACGAAGATGAAACTTGATTGTTTTCGTCAATGATTTGGCTATATGAAGAAGGTGCGGCTATATTTACGATTGGGGCACCAACACACATATAATCAGAACCAAGAGAAACAGAATATCCATATATGTTGTATGGAGAATTTTCTTCTTTGTTTCTTCTTAGCTCACCGGTAATATGCCAAGCATCAGAATTGTCGTCGTAGTTGTATATTGTAGCACGACCTAATACAGAGTCGGCGGAACCACTTGATTCATAACTAAAGTTTTCAAGTATATAACTTCCAGTTGAGTAATCTATATCATTGGTTAGTTTATCTGGTAAAGATGTAACGGCTGCGGTAGATCCTTCTATAGATACAGACCAGCCAAATTTATTGTTTGTTTGGTATTTTCTGTCACCAAAGGTTTTTGTTTTCAAGTCATATTGAAAATCAAGACAATCGGCGACATATCCATATTGATAAAAGTATGCGGCTCCAAGAACAAGAGCACTGCCTGTATAAGCATAATATGGCTTGTATGCTTTGTCATATTGGCAACCAACAACAACATTCTTACCGCTAGTAGATACAGAGTATCCAAACTTGTCTGTGATGATTTCACTTGATACATCAACAGAATATTCTGGACCATTGATGTTCAAGTCTCCGGTGGTATTATCTTTTCTAAATATTTGAATTTGTTTCCAAGATGCCGTTGGGCAACTATTCATAGATGCTGAATAGTATGAGCAAGTAAACATGGTAGCATAACCAGTTCCGTATTTGTTTGTGCCAACAATTAGTCTATTAGCATCTACTGAAACAGACCATCCAAAATTATCTCCAACTGCTTGGATACTCGAAGTCAATACGGTTTCATATGTCCAAGTATAATTTCCAGAAACAAATGTTGGAGTATAACTTTGAGTTACAACCAACGAACTTGTTGCTAGTTCAGCACAAAAATCAGAAGCAAATACAACTTGTTGCCAACTTGAACCGGTTGGTATATCTAAACACGAGCCAGAGTCCATATATCTGTGCTTTCTGAAAATATAAACAGCACCTTTACTACCACTATATGCCGGAGCACCTACTGCTAGAATGTCATTGTCAATAGCAACAGAATTTCCAAATTTGTCTCCGTTGCTTTCTCCCTTTAACATGTTTATAATTCCCCAATTATCTGGACCGCCTTTGTTTTTGTCATATACACAAACATATCCGTTGTATAAATTGACTGAACATGCTGAACCGGTTGGAGAACCTACTGCCAAGAAATTGTCGCGAAGTGAAACTGAATATCCAAATGAATCTTCAAAGTAAGAAGATGTACCTGCTACACTTTGAGTAAATGGAAAGTTTATTTTTGCTACTAAACGATGTGCGTCTTTCTTAGAATCATGCTTGAATACAGAAACATATCCTGTACGACGTGTTGACAGACTGAGTGCATCCATGGATGAACCAACTGCCACATACGGACCCCACGAACTAACAGATTCGCCAAAATGTTCATTGGCTGACTCGAAGTAGTCTCTGCTTGTAGAATCATCCCACGCCCACGATCCTGTTTCTGGCTCAACATATGTAACAGGAATGCCCATTGCCATATATTGTTTGGCGTTGGCTAAATTTACATATTGTATTTCACCGTTACTAAAAGTAACATAAAATTCTCCACTTGAGCTTACCCAATATGGACGAGAAACAAGGTTTCTGTATCCGCCTATTCTTTGATTACCAGGAAAATGAGAACCCGTCAAATATAAGTTGGTATAACCATCATCGCGAATGTCAAACGTTTGATGAATGTTAGAGTCGTCAACAATCTTTACAGTTTCTGGTATTACCTTTTCTCCCCAAACATTGTGTTTTAGATTTGCCGTTATGATTCTGTTGTGAATTTCACGAACTTCTTTTTTACCCGTAACCGGATCTTCCATATACTTTTCAACGCCAAACAAATTGAGTGGGTCGTTGGCATTTCTATAAAACATAGCGTCTGTAACGCTGTATATGTTTCTGGCATATTTACCAGATGAATTGATTGGCTCGCTGCCAGATACAAAGTATATACTTTGGGTTGGATAAAAAATGGTATTTAGTTTCAACCCCTCGTTGATTTCTAACTTGCCATTATAATAAGTACTATATCCATAAGCATCCAAACTTGACGAGTCAATACTCTGTAGTGTCCAGTTCTTGAACGTTTTGAATGGCCTTACTGTAATATCTCCCGCAGAAAACTGCTTAATCATATAGAGATAAATATTTACCCACCACGAGATTTGACCATATCTCGCGGCTATTTATTAAACGTCTATCTTGATTTTGATCAAGCACTCGTTGGTAAAGTCCTTGAGAAGAGGCTGACTCAACTTGGCAACAGCCACCAAATCATTGTTTTCGTTGTACAAGCCAACACTGGTGATATATACCTTTGGATTTGTATAAAAGTCCGAGAAACGTAGCTTTCCAATATCTTGCGAGTTTGTCGCATCATCTTTCGAGATAACAAACGTTGGATTGTTGGAATAGTTATATTCTTGATTCTTTACTCTCACGAAGAAGTGACGAGCTGGAACATATTCTGTTACACGAGCAGTCATTCCGGTTGTGGCAGCACCATTTTTAACTGCTGTAAACAACAAGTTTTGCATTCTAGCAAATTGACCACTCCAATCGGAGGCTGTAAACGATAGAGATTTTCCGTCAACCACGCCAATCAATCTACTGACTGCGGATGCATTTAGAACGACCAAACCCAAGTCTGGATACATCAATCCGATGGCTTCATAGTTTCCGGTACTTATAGAACCACCGGCAAGTGTTCCGCGAATTAAATTGTATCTACGACCACCTGTTTGTGCGGTGATATCAAGATTGTCTTTGGAATCGTCGATGACAGTAATTCCAGATCCAACGTCACCTTTTAGTGTAATTTGGAATTGGCCAGGATCAAGACGATCTTTCATCTTTGATCCTCTAAATGATATTACATAAATTTCGTCCGAATCAACCGTAGTTACGGTGGATGCATTGGATGAAGTTGCAAATGTAAATTTGCTATCACCCGGTGTCAATAGCAAGTTTCTGTATTGGTTATAGATTGCTTTTGTTGGGTATAGCAAACTGCCTTGAGATGAACTTGTGTCGAACGTTGAAGAACCGGAACCGTTTACGTTTCCGTAAGCAACCGAGAAATAAATTTCAGAGTCAACAGAACCAGTTGGCTTGTCATATACATTTGTGTAGTATAATCCGTTCAATGGTTCAAACTGAGAAGATGACGGAGTTGTTTGGCGACTACTTGTAAAGAATGCAGACCAACTTGAAGTACCGGCGCTCCACATACCAGTAGAAACTGGTTGTGTTCTTCCTGCCACGATGTCTGTTGTATCAAATTGTTTAAAAATCATGGTGATAAAATATTATGTTCAGTTAACATTAACAGTAACTGGAATTGTTGTAGATCCGCCACTTTCGTTACCAACAATTGTTAGCGTTGTTGTGGTTGTTTGAGTCAAAGAAGCATTTGGAACGAATCTGAATCTTAGTCCGATAGAAACTTGAGCTGTTGTAGCAGATACATCTCCGATGAATGACGGAATTGTTGCACTTGCTACGCCTTGTAGTTGTTCGCCAATGATTGTACCAACAGACTTGTTGGACAAGATGGCTGTATATCCAAGAACAGTGTTGTATACTGGATTTGTTGCCGGAACAATAACGACTTCTCCCTTATAGTCTTTGTCAACGTTGATAGAACTTTGACCAAGAGAAATAACAGGGATGGAAGTAACACCGGCTGGTAGAGTAACAAGCTTATATTTCATCAATTGGTTTTCGTCCGTGAAGGCTTCGAATACTGGAGTATTGCGAATAGCCAAATCATAATAGGCGGAACCTTGTGGGTGATTTGGTTGATATAGACGATAATCAATTTCATCGTCGGCAAGTGCGTATGTTGAGATGTTCAAACCGCCGTTTGCGGCCAATAATTCGCGGCCTTTTTTTGTAAGAACTGCATCGACCGTGATTGTTTCGTTGTTGATATAAGCCATATAGTGTTACTTTCTAAATAAATATATATATGTTTTACTTTTATTCACATTTTATACCGTTTTTGTTTCAACGGGGTCGCTATTATCCAAAAGACCAGTTCTAGGGTCTATGGTAGTTTTTTTATTTTGACTACCCTTTTTCCAGTTAAATGTGGTATTTGATTGGTCGTATAAGTTTATGTCTTTTTGAGAGAATTGCTGCTTTGTGTATTTATAATGGGTATGATAATAACCATTTAATATCTCGGCATTATATGGATAGTTTTGAACAGATATGTTCTTTCTATAGTCAATTCCGTATCTAACAGGTCCAAATCCAGGTCCATATGTTTTATTTCTAAATTCATCAAATATGGAAAATTCTGGATTCTTGGACTTGAACAATCCACTGTATGCAGTTGTTGGTGTTCCCAATACTTGTATTGTACCCTCAAACATCTGCAAGCTGCTACTCACACTAAAGTTTCCGGCAAAAACAAACGGATTGGTTCCTGAATAACTAGCCGTAACATATATACCGGGTGATATGATTCCACCATTTCCATATCCTCCAAATATAGTAACAGGTCCATACATTATACCGTCTATTGTATGAGATACACTAGAACTATACGCAGCAATTCCATTTGCCAATCCCAAATACAGACCAATGCTACCACTAAAGTTTACAGTGTTTTGTGGAGAAAAATTCAACGGATATTCATATATCATCGGCAATCTTGCCAAATTTGTTTTGTAGTATGAACGGCTGATAGTATCTACCGTACCATCAAGGTTAACATTCTTTTCATAATCATCCAATGATGATTTTGGTAATGCGTATTGATTGTATATTTGATATTGTTTCTTGTTTCTAACAATATCTGCGCGATAATAGTCTCCTTTATAATAAGTTATACCATTGTCGGAATATATTGAGAAACCAAATTCGTCGGCATCTGTTGGGTAGAATACGCTATTTACGTCGTTCTGTATCGTTCTGCCTGTATTGTTTATCGCGGTTGTTCCAACGTGAGCCAATAGATTGGTTGCGGCAATCTTTGTCTGCGCCGGTACATCTCCAACTTTTTGCTGTATTACTTCTTGTGTAAGCGGCTTTAGTTGTATCTTTGGTCTTTCTAAAATAGATGGTTCGATCAATATACCATCAACAAGTTTTGCTCTTGCTGGAATGATCGACTTGATATATTTGAACATTGCTTTGTCAAAATAAAATCTGACAACATTCATAAACAATTGATAATCTATAGCTCCAAAGCCTTGGTCATAAAATACTTGCTTGAACTTTTCAAACTTCTCGTATGAATTCTTGTATACGCACGCAGGATCGCCGATCAAGTCGCCCAATGGATATTCACCAAAGAACTTTATGATTTCGGTATTTTGTATTTCGGCTGGAGAGAAAAATATTCCAAGTTTGTTTGCTCCGACGGATAATAGCTCACTTGACTTTACAGAAGAACGCTCGGTTGCTGACAATGCAGAAACCAATTCTTGTTCAACATAGTTAATCTTGTTGCTTCTAAATTTGTTAGAACCATAATCCGGAAGTCTTACAGTTTGTCTTGTGTCTTTTCTTGTAAACTGCCAAGGAAATGCTGAACCACTTACAGGATCACAATCTGTCTTTTGCGGCAATGGTTGTATATCCAACGGGAAGTTGACTGCTTCAAATGTTGGAAAGTCTGTTCTAAATGCTAAATTGTTTAATACAACAGATGCGGTTTCGTTCAAATCCAATGGACGCTCAAATGATACTCTGAATAGATTTTCAGAAATCATGGCATTTGGAGAAGTTAAATCGTATGCATTTTGATGAAGTGTATGACTTTCAAATCTTGCGTCGGTCAGAGCACACTCCCAAATCTTTATTTCATCAACATTTCCATAGAAAGCTTCTGGATCTAGATTGAGTGATGCTGTGTTTTGATTATAGTTTCCGATATAAACATATGAACCTAGTCTAAAGTTCTCGTTATAACTTCCACTCATATATTGACTGCCCGTTGCTGTGAATGTTATTCTAGCATCGTCGGCGCGTTGAACATATACATCATACTTGATTGGGTATTGGTCCGCTTCTGCTAGAGTAAAACTATAAACGCCAAATGCATCTACAGAGTTGTTTCTACGAACCATTGCATGATATGTGTTACCGTCGAATATAGGAGCCTTACCGGTCATTATTGTTTTGGCATTGCCAAGACCGTCATCTAAACTAAAGAACAATCTTCCCCACACTTCTCCTTTTTCTCTATAAGCACCAACTACCCACTTGTCTGAACAGTTTGCTAATCTAAACACTTTACCTTCTTCGCTTGTCTTGGTTGTATCAAAAGCAAAGTTGAATTCTAAAGATTGAGCACTACCCGTCCAGTTTAACTTGAAGTATTCTCCACTTCCACTAAAATATGGCTCATACTTTACTTCATCTATGATATACAAGGACGTGTCTTGTAGGTTGTGAATTTTATGAATGCCGCCATATTCTTTAATCTTGATGATGTTCTTTGGAATACCAAAGCAAGAAAGTAATGCAGACAACGAAGCTTCTGTACCCTTGGTCTTATAGATATGCGGAAGACTGTTTAGTATTCTCTTCCATATAACTTGATTTCTTTGTTCTTCGGAAAGTTGGCGAGTCTTGTTATACATGTCGCTGCCAACATCAAAACTATTTTGAGAGAATGATGCTAATAGCAACGGCAAGTTTTCCTTGGATATTTCAGCATCCCATCCAAGTGAAGCAAGCATATCTTCAACGATGTCAACAGATATACCATAACTTGGACTGTTTGAATAGTTATTTTTTTCTGTGATTTGCTTTATGAGCAAAGACATATTGTCGAAGAAATGACCAATCATTCCAACGAACACAATATAGTCGCGGTTACTTGTATAATCTTCTACGATAAACTGTGGAATATTATTGATAAGAGAGTTGCCGTTGTTTTTGTCATACATCGACGCTGACGCAGCATGTTCTGTATACCACGGCTCGTTGTTATACAAGAATTTTTCATATCCATCCATGGACGCTTCAAGTCTATCAATTTCTTCGTTAGCGTCGGACTTTTCTTTTATGTAAAATTGGTCATCCGGATTTTCGTTTAGCTTCGCGTTTAATTCGGCAATCAATGAATATTGTTCTGTTATTTGAGCCTTCTTTGAGTCAAACGCAGATATTCTTAAATCGGCAGAAGAAAAATTTACAAAGTTTTCAAACTTTCTGTAGTTTGTGTTGTCGATGATGCTATTAGCAGGAACACTCAACTTGCTCAACATTTCATCATATGCACTTCCAGTTTGATTTATCAACTGGTCCATTGACACTGCTTCTGTAGAATTTCCTTGGCTTTCTATTTGCACCAAGAAGTTTGGACCTCTCAATGGAATGGTCTTGATATACGGCTTTGTGAAGTAGTATAAGTTTTGTACGATTGGCAAAAATCCAAAGTCGTTTGTAATCCATACATCATCACCGACGCTTACATTTAGTGGAAGCGGCGATTCTAGCTTTAGAGCAAGTTTGTTATAGTAGCTTGGGTCATTTGATGCTATAACTTTTTTGTTTAGCAACGAAACCGAAAGACCGGAGTTTAAATTGATATAGCTCTTGAAGTATCCGGACAAATCTACATTATATTTGATTTCTAGTAGATATATCTTTGGATAGAATATGATGTTGTAGTATATCTTTTGTAAGAATCCAACAACCAAATCATAATCATCTGGTTTTTTGTTTGTTATTCTGTTGAGTTCTTGATTTACAACATAATTGAATAGGCTGTAATAATAGTCACGAATATCTTGGAATGTGGCACCGGCTTCATAGTTTTGATACAACCAATTTTTGAATTGGTCGTATATGCCAATAATATCATTTGATGCAATCTGTCCGTTGTTTCTTAAATTTCCTTTTTTAACTCCATAGTAAATATCGGTAACAAATGATATAACGTCTGTATCACTACTTGTATCTACACCTCTTTGACTAAAACCATAATTCTTTTTAAGAGCTTCTAGTCCAGCCAAATCTTCTTTCTTAGCAACATAATATGTTGTGTATATCTGCGGAGAAGACAGTGAGTCTATTATATCATCAACAACGTTCTTTATTTGAAGTTGGTTGTTGGAGAAAATATCATACTCTGTGACTAGTTCTGATGTTGTACCCTTGAGAGACTTTGGTATCAAATATATTTCATCGCGATTGGTTGAAATAGTGTCAATGATTAGTTTATCGTCCGACGACATTTCAGAACCAACCGAGTTTCTTAATAGTTCTATTACAACTTTGTAATTTCCATCAAGGATACTCAACTTGTTAAGTTCTTTAGACAAGTCTAGGAACAATGAACTTGTTTCGCTTGTTAATATTGGCCAATCGCTGTTGAACTTTGTATATGAATATGAAACATATTTGTTGGTTACATCATAAAACGATTGTGTATGTGCTTTATATGTTCCACCGGCATATATCATTGATGATGTTACAATACTTTCATCAAAATTATATACAGTCAATTTTGCTACGTCTTTATCCGATTTACCAAACGGAAAGTTTACAGAAGTATTATCATCTGTAAAGAAGGTCAAATCATCTTTGGAAAGAAATGAACCTACGCTCAAAGACGACGTTGAAATATTTCTGTATGTTATATCATTGAAATTCATAACTGATTAAATGTAACGTCGTATCTTGTTTGAACCTTGATTGGATTATATACCACGTTTTGTAAAGGTATAGTAATTGAGGATGAATACATTTCCCCTTGAACATTCTGGATAACCAAGTTAGCATACGAATCTATATTCGGGATTATTGATCCACTGATATATAGTTTTTCAACGTCTGCTTGTTTATACCCAGTCAAGTATGGATTTGCGTTCATCTAGAAATTTTGAATGCGGTTGGAATTGAGTATGTCATTATAGAGCCACTTTGCTCTGAACGAATTTCTACCTTGTAATATCTTTCTTGAGGAAGACCCGTGGTATCCAACATAAAATAATTTCCATATGAATCAAAACTTAATCTGGTATATTCGTCGTATGGCAATACAGACTCTTCGGTTTCGGCATCTTTAATAGAATAGAAACTTGAACTTGGTAGATAATACGGAGTCAAATAGTCCGAAAGTTTGTTTGTAAATGTTTTTTGTGGATAACGCTTTCTTGAAGTTACATCCATTCTTAAAATAGAGCCGTGCTTATATTCTTTAGCAAGATTCTTCATATTAACAACGGCATCTCTTAATTGAATTGGGTCGGCACTGCCGGTTTCAATAATTGCATCTGCCCACGAAACATCTAGGTATGGAGAATATATTGTATTGGTTTCTTTAGAGAAGAATCTTAATTTTCCATAATCAATAGAACTTGATTCGTCGCTATGTAATACAATCAATCCGTTATTTTCAATTCCACTTGTTAGCCATGCTTCTACAATTGGAGTTACATCCATACGAACATCACTGGTTTGATAATCAAACGATTGAGTGCAAGCATATCCACCAGTAACTGGCGCTATATAAGATGAAGTTGCTGGCGGAACATAATGGTCGCCGCAATTTGGAAAAGGGTTATATGGATTGTTGTATGGAGGTTGAGCATATCCAGAACCAGAACCTAGTAAGCTTGCAGAAACCCACCAAACGCCGCCGCCGCTACAATCTGTCAAAGATCCACTCATCCATTTTTCGGAGAATCCATCAGCAAACTTCCAATTTGCTCCATCCGACGCAGCTTGACCATCATACTTATATCCAGAACCCATTCCCCAAGATTGAGAAATTGGATATGCGGCAAGTGTATATTTTACAGGAACCTCTTTAGATTCACATGTTTTTAGAACAAGATAAAAGCGCGGATTGACTATCTTGTTACAAACTATAGAAGCTGATATATCACTCAAATCAAATTGTAACAAGGCTCTTGATAATACAGAACCTTGAGTAACTTGACTGGTTTGGATATATGAACTTGATACAACTCTTGGGTCGGTTGAACCTGAATTAAAAGACGCAGACATTGAACCGCTTAAAAGTTCAATGCTTGAACTGGTGAAAGAAATTAATGTGGAATATGTTCCTTCACTTGAGCAACTGCCATAAGATACCCGTTTTTCAACTTCAAGAATTTCGTCCAACCCCATGTTTTTAAACATGAACGCTGGCTCATTGCTGATGGTAGTATCTTTGGTTGGATATAAAAAGTAATGCATGTGCTATATTCCTTACTTTATAAATATACACCCGACATATATTTGGGGCTATATTTATGCCACTCTGCCAATAATGTCTTTGGACGGAAAGCGAACTTCAAATACGGATGGGTCAACGGATGGATATACAACCTTGTCTTTGGTTGCTTTGAGTATATCATATTCATACGGTGAATAGTCGCCGTCGCGGGCAGTCAAATTCTTTACTTTTAATGAAGAAACCGACTGTACGCCGTCCACTTTGGCTATTTCTAGCTCCAATCTGCTCAAGTTGATAGGTTCGCAGAATTGAATATTGTTTATATCAAAGAAATTTTGAACCAAAGTTAAGCAATTAGCCAAAACTTCACGTTTATTATAGTTTTTATAAGCAACAATAGTGAAATCCACGCCAATATTGATGATATATCCATCAATCAAATTAACGCTATCTGTCAACATTCTGTATTGATTTAAGTAGTTTGTTAAGTTTTGACGAATAGCCTCGTTGGTGTTAATCAAACGTTGGTTAGTGTCATATCCTAGAATATACAAGTTTACAGCAAATGGGTTGTTTGGTGCTATATACTTTGTGTTTGTACTAGCCGGTGACAATGAACTTGTAACAGTGTCATTTGGTTGAGCCTGTATGTTTGCCGGATCTAATTGAGAGTCTGTTACGGCGTATGCCTTGGCAATAGAACCAAACTTTGACGGCATTCCGTATGTTCTTACAACATAATCTTTTTGTGTAACTGCTCTACCTTGAGATGCGCAATTGGCAAGTGCATTGTTTCTAATTTCGTCGTCTGTTTCTGGACCACGACCACCAGAAGCTGGCACTGGGTTGTTTACTTTGATAGAGCGTCTTACAAGACTGGTTAAATTTTGTTCAAATACGGGCAACTCGGTAATATCACCAAAGAATTCTATGTTGGTTGTATTTTTGATAGCGTTGGCATTTACATTACTCTGCAATCCACCGCCGGTGATATATCTGATTGTTAATGTTGTATTGCTTGGTGCTTGTCCAAATGCTCTTGATGACAAGAAATTTGCTGGATCATACGAAACACTTTCGTTTCTAAATGTAGAAGGTTTTCCAACGGTATAAACATTCGGGATAATAATTTCGTCATCTGATATATTTGTACCAGAACCAAATTCCAAGAATGTTGTATTGTCTGCTTGAACTCCGGTGACAAATCTCTTTGAAGTTCTTAAATATTTTAGCAAGAATGGAACGGTGTCTCTGTATGTAGAAAGTGACATGTCGTTCTTGAATATGTTTTCAGACTCTATAGGAACCAAGTCTTGTGCAAGATAATCTGTTTCATACCATCTATTGCCGTCAGCGTCATATACATCAAATACTTCAATGATGTTTGTGTCAGACAAATATATCTTGTAAAATGGTGTAGCAGCCGAAACGGAAACATCTTTAGAAACGATTTGACCGGAGAACGCATCAACCGTTTTCTTTAATACATAAAATTCAGGTTGTCCTGCTGGATTTCTTTGATACACGGAAATTTCTAATGGGTCATTTTTGGTATCAACCGTGAAGTCAACCGGTACGCTAGTTAAGAACGGAACTCCTGTATCACTTACAGTAGCCATACCGGGCTTTATTATTTGAGCATAGCTCATATCCGGCGATGGATTTCCATCACCGTCTAATTTTGCAGGTATCAATTGATACACATCCAACTTTGTTACACTTGGACCCGATGGTTTTGTTTTATAACTTAAAGAGCGTGCCGAATCAATAATATTTTGGCGTTCTTCTGCGTTCGCAAGCATAGACTCTTTAAATTGATAGTCTATATAATATGACAATACGTCGCCAACATATGCCGCCATTTCAATAAACATCATACCCGTAGATGCTTCACTAAAGTCTTTATATGAGTTTGGGTAATATGTTTTAGCAAACTCCGTCAACGAAGATTTTAACTGTGAAAAATCCTTGTTGAGATATTTAATGTCTCGTTTGCCTGGCTGAAAAGATTTTGGTGTGTCTAAAATCATATGTTATTGGTGGTCATTGCTACGTCTAAATTTTGAGTTTGGGTGATTCCAGCTGACGGAACCGTAAATGAAACAGAAACATTTAATCTGTTATAGTTGCCGTCTTGATTGTTTTCGACGTTTATAGATTGAACATTAACATAACCCATCCAACGAGCAATATCTTTTCTGATAGTGCTGTCGATGATTGGAGTCAAATCTTCTGTATTGTTCTCAAACAAAACAGACCATAGACCAGATCCAAATTCTGGACTCATACGACGCTCTCCTTTTTTTGTTTTTAACAACAAATTGAGGTTGGACTTTACTTGCTCAAGCACACTATAACTTTGGTTAAAATAACCTTGCGGCCCATGTGTTATGGGTAAAGTTATGCCATATGGTTGTGTGCCGATTGCCATTTTATATACGTTTTGCTTTTGCCTTGGCGTCGATTGCCTTCATCATTTGAGAATAATCGCGAGTCAAAGCCGATGCTACTGCGGCAACTTCTTTGTTTTCTGCTAATACTTGCTTTGGTAGATTTGCGATGGTGTCCATAGCCGATGGTCCCGTGTCCGCTTCTAACGGAACGCCTCCGACGGTTTCATTTAGCACAGCATTCAATGCTGGATTGCTAGAGAACATGCGCGGCGCTTGTACAGGTGCCTGTTTTAATGGGGCGTCTAGTGCAACACTTGGGCTTCTTCTAGGAGCAGCCGCTGGTTGAACTGGCGCGGTTGCACCTTGTTCACTTAATACCGTTTGATTGGAAATTTTTTCTGCCAAAACTTCCATGAGAAATTGCGGGAGAGAATTATTAATTTCTTCCCGAACGACTGTTCTGATGATTTCTACTAGTTCTGTCTTTTTCATATATATGATTCCTTATATAAATATAACCTATTTTTGATAATTATCCTGTTGGTGGCGTGTTGAATGCGGTTATTTTGCTTCCAATCGCCGATGTTGCACTTGATACTGGGTTTGATATTGCTGACAAACTTAAATTTGATGTACCGGCGGATAAATTTACGGTTGGCGTCATGTTTGATAATGACAGATCACCGGTCAAACCGCCTACGGATGTATTTGCAGCGTCTGTAACAGCACCGGTTGCACCAGAAACAGAATCTTGTATTCCTTTAAGCTGGTCCTGCATACCGGACACGCCGGTTTGATCCAATGCACCTTTTACAGCATCGCCCGCTTGATTTTTTAAATCTCCAACTGCCTCACTCACCAAATCTTCGGCTAGAGATTTTAATATCGCACTTGGATTGCCCGAAGATAATGCCGAAATTATAGCTATTGCCCCGCCGACC
>Ga0247722_10000121_pt1 | contig 46489 bp, 53 predicted proteins | sample MSEWelMarce3H_FC_FD_189094 | JGI IMG/M metagenome (GOLD analysis project Ga0247722, IMG submission 189094) | Subsurface sediment microbial communities from gas well in West Virginia, United States - MSEEL Well Study Marcellus 3H_FC | ecosystem: Environmental > Terrestrial > Deep subsurface >... | reverse complement strand
AACTAAAAATGAACTAATCAAAAGCAAAAATCGAAACATTTATATTTATAGTATAGTATAATATTTTCTTTTTATTACAGTTAAATATATTGTTTATTGTTTATTGTTTATTGTTTATTATTTATAATTCTTTTGCGAATTTCATAAAGAATTCACTTTCTTCCATTGATTTTTCAAAATTGCCGCTTGCTATCTTGTCCATAATTATCTTACAAGCGTCAGACCATATTTTTATTTTTATTTGTTTTTCTGAAGGTGGCTCTGCTTTGGGTGGCTCTGTCTTGGGTGGCTCTGTCTTGGGTGGCTCTGTCTTGGGTGGCTCTGCTTTGGGTGGCTCTGCTTTGGGTGGCTCTGCTTTGGGTGGCTCTGTCTTGGGTGGCTCTGCTTTGGGTGGCTCTGTCTTGGGTGGCTCTGCTTTGGGTGGTTCTGCCTTGGGTGACTCTGTCTTGGGTGGCTCTGCCTTGGGTGACTCTATCTTGGGTGGCTCTATCTTGGGTGGCTCTGCTTTGGGTGGCTCTGCCTTGGGTGGCTCTGCCTTGGGTGGCTCTGCCTTGGGTGGCTCCAACTTTGGATCATACATTTTACACAATTTTTTGGTAAGCATATCACATACAAATCCAATTGCGTCTTCCCATATTTGTTTGTTAATTGTTTCTTCACGAATATCATTTTTATTAACGCCTACTCCAAATATTTCGTCCATTTCAGCAGATGCCGAAAATATAATATTGTGTCGTACATTTTCCGTATATTTATATCGCCAAGTATCACCACTTGTCGGTTTCAAGACATCAAACCTTGCTATTTTTTTATTATTTCGTTCAATATACTTACCTCCTGCGTTTTTGCGAAAATCTTGGATTCCGGTTCCTTTGTTTGCGACACAGCCAAGCTTCTCTATTTCTGCTCTCTGAATATTTTCCCAATTCTCGACATAACCACTTTGAACCGTAATGTCTCCAACACATTTTAAATCCAAATCTTTTTCAAACACAACTGTGTTATACCTTCCGGTTTTCAAATTTTTGGCGCGATATATATTTTTGACGCCGTCCTTAATAACACCAATGTTTGTTTTAAATTTTGTATTTTGGTATATTTGAATTTGTGTTTCCAGTTTGTGTTTTGGTTCAATTCGGTCCCAACACAAAGGATCTATTGGAATAACGTGGCGTATGTATTCGCCCTCTTCTGTAATAAGTTTTACTATAATTGTAATTTTTTTTTCAAGTATTTCTTTACAATAATTGCATCCAATGCGATAGACCAAACTGTTTGCAATATCACTGGTTTCAATCAATTCGCGTAATTCCTTTACAATCGTTGGACTTCCAACGATGTATTTCAACGTCCCCGATTTTTCGGGCTCTATTGCGAATTTTGACCATAATTTCTCCGTATCTGACGTTGCTTGATGCGCAAATAATATAATGCTGTTTTTTTGAATGAATTTATCATAATCAAATGTGATCTGATGAATCTTTGAATTATCAATCGTTTTTGAGACTTGTAAAACGACCCCTGTTCCTTCCGAAATTTTTGAATTGTAAAACTTAGACCCTGCGCCAAATCTGCCGTGCTTATCATTGGTTGAAACTGACCGCTTATTGAAAACGTTTGCTTTGTATAGCCCTTCCTCCGTCATTCCCACCCCATTCTCGCCAATAATCACTTCGTTTGTAACCGTATTGACTGTAAACTCAATTACAGTTGCTTTTGCGGTGATTGAGTTGTCCAACTCCTCTCCAATACAATCTAGGGTTGAAAACCCGTAGTTATTGAGATTTTTCAAAGTGCCCTCTACGTCAATCCAACTGTCTTGTGTTTGCTCCATTGTTTTAAGAAATATGTATGTTGTTATTTGTTATTTGTGTGTTTTTATAAAATTAAACGTCATTGTTCAATTTTATATATTTACTCATCCGACATCCGCGGCGCCAAATAAACAACCAATCGCGCCTTTGTCGTCTCGTCTTCTTCATCGTCGTTCATTTTCTCTAGTAAATATGTGGACTTCAGTGGATAATTATCACTAATTTTGATATTAATCGTATCACTCACTTTGTGGAACGCGCATATATTTACCAAATGCGACAGCGAAAACGACAACTGAAGCGTCTCGCCCTCATTTATTGCAAACAATAACAAGTCGTCTATAGGCACCACCACGCTCATATTTCCCGATTCTTGGCTATTTGAAATAAGCCGAATCTCATCCTCTCCGCACTTAATATGTAAATCCGCGCCAAACTGTTTAAGCTGCCCCACAATGTTCGCAAAAACGGGTGCGGCTAATGCGAATTCAGCCTGATAATCCGTCGCGGGTATTTCCATCATTTCCGACTCTAATTCCACAAGCGGCAGCTCGAAATGCTTATCGAACGCTGCGGTTTTCGTTTTGGATGAAAAATCAATTTGAAGTGTGTCCCCATTATCGGGATCGTGTTTGATGTGGATTTCCTGGACGTCGTCACGCGTGTTCAAAATGCGAAAAAACAGCGCGACATTCACCCCCACCACAATGTTCCCCTGACCAGGGTGCTCATATGCGTCAAACCACTCGGCCGGAATATACAATTCAAAAATAGAAATGTGCGACGAGTCCATACCCTGGGCATAAACCCGGGACTTCTCAAACATGATATTCACGTGTTCGCAAAACAATTTCAAATGTTGAAACACCCCCGTGAATGAACGCGCCTTTTCCTTATTTGTAATTGATACATTCATGGTATATGTATTTATATATGACTCGCTGTGTTTATATTTGTTTTGGGTTTAATAATGATTCGCTCGGTGATTATGGGATCCAAAAAAGGCTGGACTATTTTGTATCCAGTTTCCGCGATTGATGGTGGATTCTCAATATATATATGACCTAATGATTTAAGAAAATTATTACCATTTTTCAACCCTTCCGTCGAAATCAATCTTACAAAATCCTTATATCGCTCAATTGCCGATATTGTAATGCCTTGTAAATTTACAATAACATCATAATTCGAATAAGTCTTTAATATTTCACCCGTTATAAAAAATGTGCGGTTCGCCAATTCCAAATAAATTGATGGGTTCGCAACCAATTTAAAAAGCGGATAATTAAAAATAATACGGTTTTCTTGAATTGAAATAATTTGCGCAAAAACAAGATTAATATCAATTTGTTGAACAACTTGAGACGCACATTCAATCTTTTGTTTATTTTTGAAAAATATTTTTTTATGATTATCGGAGTAGTAGTCTTGTTTCGCTTTTTGGATTTTTTCTAAAAGATCGTCTCCGCTATTCATCCTCTATGTATAATAATATGCAAATGTTTTATTATGTTTTGAAATAAATATATTAAAAACATGCGCAATTAAATATATAACATGAATTTAGTTGCAAAGAATTATTCTATCAATTCTAATAGACCAAGTGATATTAATGAGCATTTGCCAATATTGGCCAAGTTTGCTGAAGAATGTGAGAGTGTTATTGAGCTCGGAGTTAGAGGGTGTGTTTCGAGTTGGGCATTTTGTTACGGATTGATAAATAACGGCAAGCAAACCAAAAAATTGTTTTTGAACGATATTCAACCGTGCAATATTACCTTATTACTTGAAGCCGCAAAATCACCAGACGTGAATATAGATATTTCTTTTCAATGGATAAATGATTTGGAATTGTGTACCGATAATTTAGAAACTGATTTGACGTTTATTGATACGTGGCATGTATATGCCCAATTGAAACGAGAATTGGAGAAATTTAGTAAAATTACAAAAAAATATATTATTATGCATGATACTGTGGTCGATGCATTTCAAGGGGAAACTATACGATGTGGTTCCAATGCAACAAAACAATCTTTAGAAACTGGTTATCCAATTGAAGAAATTAACCGTGGGTTAGTGCCGGCAATAAAAGAATTTTTAGAAAAAAATCCAGATTGGATTTTATTTGATCATTATGAAAACAACAATGGATTAACAATTTTGAAACACGTTTAGGAAAACGGTGCGTTTAAACATGCTTTTTATATTTCGTTTAACAAAATATACAATTCACAATGAGTAAAGCAAATTCGAGTGCTAGACAAAGACGCGCTGGCGGTGCAGTATTGCCCGGCCAAGATACCAAAAACGTTTCTACCCCATCTTCCATTGTTTCTCCTCAACAGCAAAGTGGCCTATCTTTACAACAGGTTATTGCGCTTGTTGATAAACGTCTCGTTGCTTTAGAGACATTTGCGAAGGAAACAAAGACAGCACCTACTCATGCTCAAACTTCCGTAACCGCGCCCTCTGTAAACCCAGAAGAGATTAACGCATTGGCAGACGAGTTTAACGGCAAATTTGAATTGCTTGCGAACGAACTTTCTGAGTTAAAGGATATTGTTATGAAACTTCAGTCGTATACCATGGAGGTGAATAAGACTCTCATGCAAGATCGCGTGCGGATTTTGTCCGATATGGGATCCGGAAACGGAATTGAAATCAATGTTCAGGATTTGGGAAGTGAAGGATTTTCGATGTCTAGCTCTGAATAAAAGGTTTATACCTTTTACATTCAATAATTCTGCTTTGTAGAATTATAATATATAAAACGACATTTGAACGGTTAAAATGTGTAATTATGTATAAATATAGAGATAATACAAAAGTAGTATTATCTCTATTATGAACGCCTCTATTTTGTCTCAATTTGAGGAATTGGAAACCCATGTTTTACGCGCGCATCCCGAGTATCAATACTTGTATCTGATACACCGAATACTAAATACCGGTACTATGGAGGAGGGTCGAAATGGAAGCACCAAATCTGTATTTGGAAACAGCATGCGATTTTCATTGAAAGACGGTGTTATCCCATTTTTAACCACCAAACGTGTTGCCTGGAAAACGTGTTTTAAAGAGTTGATGTGGTTCATTCGCGGTCGCACCGACAATGTCGAATTACAAAACGACGGTGTCCATATCTGGGACGGAAACACTACACGTGAGTTCTTGGATTCGCGCGGTCTTAACCATTATCGCGAAGGGCTAATCGGCCCCGGATACGGATTTCAATGGCGGCATTTCAACGCCGAATATGACCCGGCGACAGGTGATATTAAGGAAAACACGTGGAATGGAATCGACCAGCTTCAACAAATTATTAACGCATTGAAAGACCCCGCACAGCAAACGAGTCGACGACTTATAATGACTGCGTGGAATCCGGTTCAACTAAACGCAATGACGCTGCCGCCGTGCCACATCCTTTCGCAATTCAACGTTCGTGAAGGCAAATATTTGTCGTGTTCCCTCTATCAACGCAGTGGCGATGTTGGACTCGGCGTTCCATTCAACATTGCGTCCTACAGTTTTCTAACACACATTTTGGCGAAACATTGCGACCTAATTGCAGATGAGTTTGTGTATTATTTGGGAAATGCGCATATTTATGACGATCATTTTGAACCTCTAAGAATCCAATTAGAAAGAGAGCCATATCCATTTCCAAAAATAGAGATCAATAAAAAACACGACAATATAAACGACTATACTTTGGACGACATTGTGTTTTTGGAGGAATACAAGAGCCATCTTCCGATTAAAATGGAGATGCGCGCATAAGCGACAGGTAGGCGCGGTTTTTAAAGCATGACAGGTAAGCGACTACCGTAGTTTTAGCTCCATAACCGTATATATTTTGTCCGGCTCGCATTTTTCGAATTTCATTAGATACGGATGCGCATCTAATGTGTAATCGACCGCTTCAAACCCGTAGCGCTGGTAATAAGAAACCACCTCATCCACCGAACTCAATACAATTTTAACAGATTTGGTTTCGGTCTTTGTTTCCTCGCGAATTTGTTCAATAAACCCATCCAACAACATAGACGCATAGCCCAGGTTCTTGAAACGCTGCTGCGTGCATATCATCATTATGTAATAATATATGGTGTCGCTTCGCTTCTTATTTTGTTTGGAATAAATCATGCACGATGGACAACTGCGGACATCAAACTCGGCGTCCATACAGTAAAATGCGGTCTGATTAGTCTCATATTTCAGTAAATTTTGGACGTATTTTACATCGATTTTGGGATATGAGAAGTAGGTGAAAATCATATCCACATCGTTTTTGAATTGTTCCACCTTTTCCAAAAGCCCCTCTATTTCGGAGGTGTCTATGATTTTATTAATGATATCTTTTCCGAAAAATATCATTGTTATTATTTGATTTGATTTGATTTGATTTAGTTTTGATTCAGAAAATAGTTCCGTTCAATTTTATTTAGATTTACTTACGGTTTTTTTTTGTGTTTTTCTGGATTTCTTCAGTTTCATAATCTCTATTATTTTCTTGAAATTTCCGATGGAAAGCGCAGGGACATCCTCCGAATAGTGTTTTGTGATAATATTACATGCTCCATTTTTCATTTGTTCTTTCAATTCGTTATCCGCGATACTATAGGCAAACATAGATATCAAGTCCTGGAAATTGCGGCACTCTATTAGCACGATTCCATCTTTTAACGCCATTCGTGTTGAATTTGCATCAATACCTTGATATTCCAACCAATCGTTGGCCGAGGATAAGGCATTGGCCGACGATAAGGCATTGGCCGACGATAAGGTATTAGCCGACGATAAGGTATTAGCTGATCCTGTAGACAAAGACGACTCATTTGAAGTCATATCTCCAGAATATGCGGATATATCATCTTGTATAGGGTTCTCAAAAAAATCAAAATAACTGCACAGCGAATATAGAGGATCACCGTAATGGCTGTTTGATTTATCCAACGTATTCAACGCGGAAAACACTCCTTTTCGCAACTGATCTTTTATCTCGGGAACAACCATTGTGTTAAGTGCCTCTGGTTGTAATACAATCGCCTTTACTATGATCGCCGCAACAGCACTATCCACACCCAATGTTTTTTCAATCTGTTGTTTAAGCTCTGAATACAAAGCATAATTACCGTGTCTGCAATTCACCGACAAAATGTCTTTGAAATACTTTGCCGCTTTACCCTGCGGTTTTTTAAAAAAATAATATCGTTCAATCTTGTACAAAATTAAAAACAAGTAATTTTTTATAATGTCGATCGCGGGATCCTTTTTCTTTTTAAGAACCAATTTATGCTGAGTATCGGTTGCATTATACCCGTTAATTAGGGAATCAACGCATTTCCTTATTCTTTTGACGTTTTCCAATCGTATCTTTACTTTTTCAGAAAGCGTAGGAATGGTTGCCCTTTTCTCGGCATAAATTGTCTCCAATACTGTAGTAATATGTTCCGCTCTTGCGGAAAACGTCATCTGTATTTTCATACACGTACCGTCAATTGAGAACTGTTTGTCCGCAATGTGATTTTGTAAATAATAGAGATTTGTCCCGGGTTTATGAAACAATGTGCGTTCCTTTGGCTTGTCTATAATAAGTTCTTGAACATTTTCATCAGCATCCTTGTATTTGAAAATAAAATTACCTGCGATTGGCTTAAGGTCTTTTACATGTTTTACCAAATTCTGAATCATATTCATAAATGTATTTGCTATCACATTTATGCTACGTTTTGGTTTATAATATGTGAAAATCCATTCGACATTGGAGTGTTCGTAGCAATCGCGACTAGTTTTGAATAAAAAATGAATTTTATACTCTTTCTTTGTTGCCGTGTTGCGAAAAACATAGAGTTCATTCTTCTCTTTTGAATTATTTTTTTCACTTACCATTCTACTTTTACTTTTACTTTGGATTCGGTCTTGTGACGGATAATAGCAACTCTTCATCAGTTTTTTCGCAAACGGATACAGTGCGATATCATTGGTTATGCTAAATGACGCATTTTCGTCAGGTTTGCCGTCGCTTCCCAGGACATCCATATCTATGATTTCTTGCGTTCGCATTAATGTGTTTTCATCTTCGTCATCCATTCCTTCTCCAAAATCCATATTGTTCAAATTGGTGTCGGAATTAAAAAGAATCATATCATCAGATTCCAACCGATTTAATTTCATCAGATTACCGGCTTCCATCTCGTAACCAATGCTTAAAATATGCTGAAGACCACTTGTATTGGAAATGGCTCCGCCCCTAACCAAGGTTCTTACGGATTTATTCATAAATATAATATATAATGACAGAATATTTATGGATTTTGGCTAGTATAGCTTTAACAATTGGTTGGATTTATACAAAAGATTCTATACGAACCGACCAGAATTCAGGTGATATGGATATATACACATCATTTGTTGCTATTATTGGGATTTGGCTAGTTTATAGATTTATAAATAATTTTGTAATGAAAAAAATATAATATACGACATATAATAAATTTATTTCTATATATCATATACATCACAATGGACAACATTTTGAATGAAGCTAAATACATCAATCACAATTCGTTCATAAACCATGTTTTCTCCACATCTGAAGAGGGCAAGGCCGAGATTTTGAATGTAATCCAATATTCTCTTTACGGCGTTATCCCTATTGTGTTGTTGAATAAGACCGTCCAACGATTCATCCCTGAAGCCGACGTGGAAAAGTCGTCTCTCGAACTTTTAGCCGAAATTTTCATCCAAATCGTCGTAATGTTCGTCGGAATTGTTTTAATCCACCGCGTCGTTACATTCTTCCCTACATACAGCGGTTTCAAATATGAGCAATTCAATTTGACCACCGTCATCTTGGCGTTCTTGGTAATCGTGTTGAGTCTACAGACCAAATTGGGAATCAAGATCAATATTTTGGTTGATCGTGCGATGGAGTTGTGGAACGGACCTGGACAAGACAGCAAGGAAAAGGTGCGCAAATCAGGCAGTCGCAACCCTGCGGTTTCCAATCATTCGCCGAGTCAGGCTGACCACGCGGATAGCCACACAGTTCAAACCGGTATGTTTCCACCCCCGCCCGCGGTGACCAATGGCGGAAACGGAAACGCAGGATATGATTATATGGTGAAGGTTAGCGGATCGGGAGCGCCACAAAATGACTACAATGATATGGGACCAGCTCCCGCAAATGGTATCCTTGGTGGTGCTTTCGGAAGCAAATTTTGGTAAATAAATAATTTATGGTGTAATAAATTATTTATGGTGTATATTTACACCATTTTGGAACCAACAAAGAACCACAGCGCAAGCGAAATAAAACTACCAACAACAAAGCCTTTTCCAGCGGACGCGAGAGTAGGACTCATAAAGTAATAGAAAGCAACGGGAAACATAATATAGGTTAGAACAGCGTAAAACACCATAATTCCAGCAAACGTTGAAAAGTCAGCCATTATATACTAGCGGTGGATAATTTATCATAAAATTGAACACCGCTGTTCCTTTTCATCTAAATCATAAAACATATAAACCCAACCACACTTATTATTTACGAAAATGTCCAGAAAACTCTTTTGTGCTGTATGCAAGAAACATGGCAAGTCCGAGACCGAATACACTTCCCACAATGCGCGTGAGGAAAATGATGAGACCAGTCGCCCTTTGTGTCCCATTTTGTGCGATATGAAATGCAATCGTTGTGGAAATGTGGGACATATTGCGGCAAAATGTCCAGACAAGGCGTGTGTGTTTTGTAATAATCCGGGACATACTGTGTTTTACTGCACAAATGCGCCGAGAGATCAAATCGACGCATTCTTAAGACAGCGAAACCAAGACTATGAAGAACGCAAATGGAGAAACCAAAATGGACGGTTTGAAACACGAAGGAACGACCGAGACTCAAGGAACGACCGAGACTCAAGGAACAATGAGTCACAAATGTTTAGACCAAGGGAAGACCAAAGGAACGACTCAAGAGTTGAAATCCCACCTGTATTTAGACAGGGTGGCGAACCATCACCAATGTTTCGAGACAACCGTCGCGATGAAAGACCTCCTGCGTTTAGGGAGGAACAAAGACCTCCTATGTTTAGGGACCAAGGCAATCGACTTCCTGCGTTTAGGGAGGAACAAAGACCTCCTATGTTTAGGGAGGAACAAAGACCTCCTGTGTTTAGGGAGGAACAAAGACCTCCTGTAAAAAAAGATGAGTTCCCCTCACTCTCCAAAGAAGAGGATTTTCCAGCGCTAGGAAAACCTAAGGCTTCTGTTCCTGTTCCAACTAACAAATTAAACTTTGTCGGAGTGGCCAGTGTTATGCTAGCCCCTGTGCCCAAACGCGTAGCACCTGAACCAAAATACGAGCCAGAATACCCTATATACGCAAACGAAGAGGAAGATGAAGAAGAGGAAGAGCTCGACATATTTGAATACAGAGAGCGACTATACAACAAATTAACGGACGAATTCCATAGAAAAAACACATGCGAGACCTGGGACGCCGCATACAAGCGAATTATGAAAATCGTGGATTCAAACGCCATCAAATATGAAAACTATATGGCGATGAAAAACAACAAGTCGAGTGCGGCCGGACGTACTGAAGACGATATTGGTTATTATTACAACCGAAACGATACGGATAACGATTGGTAAACATATATTATAAATTTTACACCTTTAATTAAATAAACAATTCAAAATTAGGCGCATTTGTGTCTTTTTTTTGTAAAATTGAACCCAAGAATTGTTTTTATCAAATATTATATAAACAAATGTCGGATAATAAACCCAATAATAGTAATAGTAATAGTAAACCTGATTACAACGCATTATTGTCGCGACTCAAAAAACGCGAAGCAGATCGGGTAAAAATAGAGAAAGAATTTAAAATGCTATTTTCCAATAAGGTCAAAAAAATATAAAATTATAAAGGTATAAAGTTTTCAATATAGTATATACAATGTCGAAAACTACAGTATCTCTTCCTACAGTTTCTCGCCCTACAGTTTCTCGCCCTACAGTATCACGTCCTACAGTTTCTCGCCCTACAGTATCACGTCCTACGGTTTCTCGTTCTACAGTTTCTAGTTGGGTTTTACATGCAATGAAGATTATTCTCGGCGACGAATCAATTCGCCAACAAATTCTTCTGAATTATCACCCAAAATTGCACCATGGAAATATTACAAAACTTAAGGCAGTTGGGAATAAACAAAACCATATTAAAACATTCAATGCGTTTATTGAGCCTGGAAAAACCCGCGACGACAAGTTTGAAAAGATCCGAGTTTTTCTAAGAACCGTCGTCACATTAAAAGGAACCGTTGTATTCACGGCCGCGAACGTTCAACTCGATGAGGATGATGCGGAAACGCATTATCAGACCTTTATTGTGGATAATGATGCGAAAAAAATGTATATGATTGATCCGGCAAATGACCGCACTGTAGATAAAAACAATAAAAAATATAAGAAGTCAAAGACGATTTTGGTTTCTGGTCAAGGCATTTATTACTCACAAGCTGCCCACGAAATTATAAAACCGTTTTTCGAGGAAAATACGGACTATGAAGTTGAACTCGTTCAGTTGTCGTATCCCGCGCAAATTATCGAGGATGATGTGTTCTGTCAATCGTGGTCGCTTTATATATTGGATAAACTGCTGGAAAACGATGCTTATAAAACGACGGGTGTCGTGGATATCCCGAACACACAAATCAATAAATATGATACGATTCTGGGGTTTTATAAACGCATACTTAGAGATATACCGGATTTATCCGAGTATTTGATTGCTGAATATGTAGGCGAAATTGAGAATTGTAGCGATTGTCAGCAGACCGAATTATTAAAAATAAGGCCGGATGATTTTCTGTTAGGAATGACAAAAGCGGACATGAAATAAATAATTTGAACAGCTTAGCATAATTGTTTCCCTACATTCTTGTAGGTGGAACTACAAAACCTGTTTCTCCTACAAAACACTAAAATGCCTACATTATGGAGGTAAAAATCAATAAAAAAATAATGAAAATGACTACCTAGCTTGATACCTCCCTTTTTGGTGGAAGACAGGATGACTTTTTGGAAATGGACATTTTTAAAATTGATAAATGTCCAAATTTGATTTCCTCGAGGATATCTTTTTTTGATGCACTGAAAAATCCGGAAGAAAATATACAATGTCTTGTCGCACTGTAAATGCTGTGAAAAACAAAGTTTATAATTTAATTGAAAAATATTATTAAGATATTTTTGGACATTTTTGGCTCTTTGGCTCGGCTCAATATAGTTATTGAGCCGAGCCAAAAAAACAGGGGTATTCTCCTACATCCGTGTAGAGATAGACAATTGTAAGAATATGAATCATGTAGATACCTAGCGGATTTGGACATTTTTAAATTACCCACTTCAAAATTACCCACTTAAATGTCCAACTGGGTAATTTTTAAATTTAACAAATCCTTCATACAAAAAACTTCCTACAAATTGTAGATAATTATATTAAAACCCAAAAAAACAATTTAATTTACCCAACTGAAGGGTGTCTGGTGGGTAAAAATACAGACATTTGTCGAATCAATGTAAATATAAACAATCATTTCTAATTTATAAATCCTCCCTACAAGAATGTAGGGTGGATCTACCAAGTTGGTTTCTCCTACAAACCACTAAATTGCCTACATTATGGGGGCAAAAATCAATAAAATATTATTTAAAAGGGCTACCTAGCTTGATACCTCCCTTTTTGGTGGAAGACAGGATGACTTTTTGGAAATGGACATTTTTAAAATTGATAAATGTCCAAATTTGATTTCCTCGAGGATATCTTTTTTCGATGCACTGAAAAATCTGGAAGAAAATAGACGTTGTATTTCCGCACTGAAAATGCTGCGGAAAATGAAATATTTGATTCAAACTTAAAAATACTTTTTGGGTTTTTAAGACATTTTTGGACAAAAATTTGGACATTTTTAACAAAATTACGCAACCCAAAATGTCCAACTGGGTAATTTTTAAATCCAATAAATTTACCCTACAAATTTGTAGGAATAAACACAATTCAAAAATCATCAAAAATCATTCATTTTTTACACAACCCATATTTGTCTAGTGGGTAAAAACCTCCAAACATTTAGCAATACATTATATATAAAATGTCTTCTGGAAGATCAAGAATATATTTATTTACATGGAAAAATTCAACAGATGCCGATTATGAATATTTGTGCAATTTTAAAAACAAAACCGAAATAGCGTATATAATTATTCAAAAAAAAGTAGAAAATGATAACCAAACAATAACCGGTGTTATTCGGTTTAAACAAACAAAAACAGAGGATTGTATTTTTAAAAAATATTTATATGACTATACAAAAATAACATTATCACCCAATGTTACAAAAAAAATGGTAGACGATATTATTAAAACCAAAGACTATTTTGAACACGGTCAATATAGGGTTCAAGTTTCCAAATCAAATAAAACAAATATAACAATAACCGGTCTTCAACAGCAAATAAACGAACTCCAGTCCAAACAACTCGAGCAAAAAGACAAGATAATAGAGGAGCAAACCGCCCAGTTCAAACAGGTTATGGACGTATGTATGTCGCTCGCCAAAAACCTTCCTTCCATCGAAACCCACACAAACAGCCACAACAAAGTGAAAAACAAATTCAATCTCAATTTCTTCCTGAACGAACAATGTAAAGACGCCGTCAATCTCATTGATTTCGTCAAGGGAATCCAATTAGAAATGAAAGATATGGTCCTCCATAACAAGGTAGGCTATGCCGAGGCTATTTCCCAGATTTTCATAAAGGCAATGAAAAATATGGATTTGACCCAGCGCCCCATTCACTGCACCGATTTAAAACGCGAGACCCTTTATGTACGCAACGATTCACAGTGGTGTAATGACGGCGACAAGAAACTAACAGATAGAGCAATCGAGACACTCACCAATCGCAATTATGGCCAGATGAAACAATGGAAAGATGAGAACCCGGATTACTTGAAATCTCCCGAGAAGAATCGCGAGTATATTCTGTTAACACGAAATATGATGGGCGGAAGCTCAGACTACGAACAAGACTCAAATACACGAAAAATCATACACAATATAGCAAAGGCGACCCATATAGACAAGGAAGACGCGGTGAAAACAAAACAAGTAAAAAAACAAATAGATATGTAGTAAAATACTTTTGAAAAATAAATAAAAGTATTTTATTATTGTATAATAAATGCGCGAATATATTACTAATATTTTATATAATGGGGTTAATTGGGTGAAATCGTTCTTTACGCCAAGACACACTAAACCGAGGACTGAGTATTTTGCTGCAGATGAACCACGGATCATCAATGATGCTGTGTATGAAGACGAACCTACGGTAAACGTAGAACAAAACGTAGTAGAACCTTTAATAAACAACTCAAATGAGGAAATAACAACGGACGAAATCGTCATAAATCTCCACAGTTCAACCCCAAAACAAATTTCACCCAAGTTAAGAATCCAAATCCCGGAATCAAAACGATATATGTTTCTAGACACCGAGACGACCGGCATACCGCAACAAAAGTCCTACAACAAATATTATGAACCCTATTATGTAACTTTCTATAATGGCGCACGAATGGTCGAGCTAGGATACGTGATATGCGACGATGTCGGAAATATATTCAAAGAACACAGTTTGCTCATAAAACCAAATGGATTTACCATAAAAAACTCAAATATACACGGAATCACAACCGAGCAGGCCACGAATGAAGGCGTCGACATCGGCGAAGCATTAGAAACCCTATATGCCGATTTACAAACCGTTGATAGATTGATATGTCATAATACCGAGTTTGACCTCCATATTTTGCTAGCTGAATGTTATCGCGAATACAGAGAAGAAAATGAACTCATTCGCGCACTCAAGAAAATACCAAAACAATGTACTATGGAAATGGGAAAGAAATCATTTAAATTGGAGAAACCGCCAAAACTGGTTTCCCTCTACAAGGCAATCTTCGACAAAGAACCCGTCCAGGAGCATAGAGCATTGTCCGATGTTCATTTATGCTATGATTGTTATTTTAGTATGAACAAATCGTAAATAAAACCATAAAAATCTATTGTGATATTATAAAAATTATAATATAACAACCCGAATACAAGTCATATTATAGAACCGGTATATCGTTATCGTCGTCTTTTTTTACAACCATTTTCTTAGGAATCATCGTTTCATAAAAGTAGTGTCCAAAATTAAACGTATTTGCAGCAATGTTCATCGGCGACCCATAATCCGCATAATAAATCAATCCGTCATCGTCCTCTATTTTAATACTGTAATACCAAAATGGTGGTATATACAAAACATTACCATCATGAACTACAAAATCAAGAAACTTCATTTTTTGAAACCCAGCCCGAAACCTGTCTTGTGGACTCCACACATTTAGAGGCGACGTGAATTCGTAGTTTGTGTAGTCTTTGTTCACAACCATATATTTGTTGCTTCGCCAAGGCGTCATTTTCACGCGGATTTTGCCCCCATTCACGTAGACGAATCGGCGTTCGCACGTGTGATATGTTAGAGGTGTTGTAGTTCCAGCCGAACCGAAAAGCACATCATATTTGCTAAAAACGGAAAACATGGGTTGTAAAAATTTGTCGAGTGGTTTGAAGTATTTATCAAGTCCGGTTTCATAAATGAAAGACTGGTTTTGGTTGCTGTAGTATTTACCGGAAGTGTCGGTTTTCATAAGACTTTCGGAGGCAGCGAGTCCAATTACTGCAGCATTCACAGGACGGTCGTTATAGTAATCTTCCGGTTCTTTTACAAACACGTCAAAACTGCCGTATTCGGCCGCCAAAAATTTGAAAGAATAATCTTTCAATGTGCTTACAAAACTGCTAAATTCAAAAATGATGGGTTGTTTTAGATTGGCGCTTTTATTTAAGTCGGCGTTGTTTGTATAATCAATTTCATATACTTCCATATCGTCGCCCTTTTTCAATTGAAACATGATTTGGCTGTAAAGAATGAGCATCAAAATGAAAATAATGATAGCATATAAGGTATCCATTTCTAATAAAGATTAAGAATAAAAAAGGCGAGTTTATACTCGGACATAAAATCATATTTATAAAGGCATAATTATGATTTATTTGGGTCGCTTACTTTGGGTCGTAATTTACTTGGCTGCGGCTCCAATCTCCAACGGCACACGAGCATAATCGGGCTCATATGTGCTCTGGTTCCAGGGTCCTACATCAACCTTGGGAATAATGGGGTCGCTTCTCAACTGCAAGTTAGCATTCTTCATGGTCTGGCCAATAGTGTCCAATCCAATGTGATATCCGCTCTGTAACAAATCTCCACTCATGATATTTCCACTATTCATGCTGACAGGGTTCAAAGCCGCCCATTGACTGTTTTGATCGGCAGGCAGCAACTCAGAAGGAGCAGCAACGGTAGAGGCTGCGGGGCGTCTAGAATCCTCCTGTTGAACATCGGGCATCATAGGTAATTCTTGCTGAACACGGGAACCATCTTCTACGCCTTCAAGAGATAGACCCTTGTTATCAGCATATGAAAGAAGCATCCAGGCAAAAACAATGAAAATGATTAATGTTAAAAGTCTTTGAGGTGTGAAAACACGAGCGAATCCGTCTGTAATATTCTTGAGCATTATAAGAACTTATATATTACGGAATGATAAAATTATTTCTACTAAAACTGTTTGGATAGAGGCTATTCATCTTCGTCCGAACCCTCGTTATCCAAATTTTCTAAATCCATTTCATCATCATCATCACTATCCTCTAAATCATCCAGCATATACATGTTTTTAATTCGGCGCGCTTCCATAAATGAAGATAATGCTAAAGATTTCGCAAGTTTGGCCTTTTTCCTGGCGTTTCTGTACATTTCATAATAAACCTCCGTTTTGTCTTTTAAAATAATGGTCTCTTCTAAATTTGCGTCTTCTAAATCAACCTCTAAGATGTCTGATTCTGTAACAATTAATTCTTTTTCATTATGGTCTGATTCTGTAACAATCGATTCTTTTTCATTATGGTCTTCTTCTGTAACAATCGATTCTTTTTCATTATGGTCTTCTTCTGTAACAATCGATTCTTTTTCATTATGGCGTTCTTCTGTAACAATTGATTCTTCCTTCTTAACTAAAACAACTACTGGTTCTTCAGGAAACTCTACAACTTCCTCTTTAAAAACAGGTTCAACTATGTTCATTTGAATATTTGGCGCTAAAGCCACCGCCCCTAATCCAGAGCGTGTTTTAATAATACATTTATCAAAAATTTCAACAGGTTTCAATACCATTACTTGTTTCAGCACCAGTTCAATTTGAAAGCTCTTTGCGGAACAACGAACCCCCTGAACTTCTATTATAGTTATCATCATGCTTTTATCGTCCAGGGTTTCCGGCGCCACGTCAACCTCAGTCTCGTCATATATTTTTACAGCCGGGGTTCCATTTACACGCTGATTGATATTTACTCTTACTAAATATTGTTTGCCCGACTTAAACAATTTCACGGTGGGTGTGAAATAACTCTCAATGTCGTCTTCGTCCAATTCCATATCAAACCATTTTGCCCGGTTCGCATAAATCAGCTTGCGTGTTGTCGTTTCGAGTGTTTCTATCCACTGTATAAACTCCTCATTCTCATTGGTAAAAACCAGATCCATATGTATTTTTTTCCCCGATTTTACTATCCCCATCTTTGTAGAGCATTTAGGGGTTTGAATATAGAGGGGGGTACGATTCATCAGATATTTGCTAAAATGTGCTCCTCCCGAACTAGATGCGGGTGACGTCATCGATAGATTTTCAAATTTGAAATCAGATGTAGCGTCGTGTATATCGTTCATATGAAATGTATAATCTATGCCGGAAATTTTAACAAATGTTTCAACGCAGCGCAAGCAATGCGTCAGTATTAATATGAATAAAATCCAAGATATAATAAAAGATACGTCTAAATGAAATCGATACGAGATACGATACAGGGTTTAATTCAGAACGAAAGTATCAAGGCTGAAATTAAGACAATTTTTAAACCGTTTGCGTTCATGATTTACAATGAATTATATTTTTATATTTTGCTGGTGTTGATTTATTGCGGATTGTTGTTTTTGTTTGTTTTAGGCGGTTTTTTCTACTTGGTGTCGATCCACAAGATGATAAAACGGTCATCTACGCAAAATATATTACCGTAGTATATACAATGTCTGCAGAGCACGCAATTAAAGTTTTTGGAGAAACCGATCAACAAGTAGCTGGACCCAATGGAGCTATTAAAATGAACCCCGTTATGCATGGAGGAAAACGCAACAAGAAGAACGGCAAATCAAATAAGAACAAAAAGTCTAAAAATAGCAAAAATACTAGAGGCGGAAAGAATGTTCGTAAAAACAAGACCATGCGCGGTGGTAAAAACAAGACTATGCAAGGTGGTAAAAACAAGACCATGCACGGAGGTAAATGAGGATTTGTGCCGACAATATCATTTTAAGATTTACTACGCTTAAAATACGTTGTAGATTATCGCCCTATAAAATAAATGAGTTTTGAAGACAATGTGCGTCAATGGACAATTCTCGACACAAAAATACGGCTAGCCAATACACAACTCCGGGAAATGCGGACCGCTAGGGACAACCTCTCAAAATCGGTATGTGACCACATGAAACAAACCGGAATCGACAAGCGCAAAATAGAAATAGCCGACAGCAAAATAGAGGTTTCAGAAAAGAAAGAATATTCATCATTAACAATGGGTTATTTAGAGAAATGTCTGTCTGCGATTATTCAAGAACATGAGAGCGTTAAACACATCTTACAGTATATAAAAGACAAACGTGAAATTAAAAAATCCGTCGAATTAAAACGCACATTTAACAAGGGAATGAAAAAGGGCACCGCAAAGGTCATTGAGTCTAGCGGATATGAATCTGAGCCCGAATAACTCGGATGAAACAGCTGACCAAATGAATATCTATACAATATATAGCAGCATACTGTATAGATGAATATAATAGAAAAAACGCAAATCCACAATTATGAGGATTTTTTAACAAAGGAATACGTAGCAAAAGGCGGATACTTAATAAGCGACCTGGTAGACTACAAGGAAATCGAAATGCACGGTGGTGGCGTTGGAGCAAATGCCGTACGCGATTTCTTTGCCGATCTGGCTATTCCAACTGGTTTATACGTCCGCAATATACCGACGGCTGTAGGCGGTAAACCCAAAGTATCACCCCACGTAGAACCTATTACGGACGACGAATTTAACAAGTTGATTGATGGTGTGTCGGCATCCAAATCTAGAGGTGGAAAAACACACAAGAAATCCCAGATACAAACAAAGTCTCAAAAAACCCGTAAAAACACATTATAAATATACTTAAATGAAAATCACAAAGATTATTAATATTACTACTCATCATGGAAAGTGTAAAAGAACGAAAACCGAGAGCCAAAGCCGTAAAGAAAACAAACATAACTATCCAAGTTGTTGAAATCGAAGCGGATCCCGAAGATAATAAAAAGGGCAGAAAACCCAAGGGCGGAAAACTGGTGATGCGCCAGCCGGAGGTTCAAACCCCCAACACGCCGGTTTCCAATATTATTTTACACTTGAAATGCACTATGAAAGAGCTAACTGAATACATGAACAAAAAAGAGAAGATGTCTGCGACTGTATTGTCGTATAACCCGGATGTGCCACCATCATTGGTAGCATACAATACAGAGAAGCAGTCATTTTACAAATATGACGAAAATCGCGTTTTAAACAATAATGCGTATGCTGATCATCCGAATGCCGAGTTTTGCTGCTCCGTATGTAAGGCAAAACCTGCGGAGGAAGACGACGGTGTAAACTTGAAAGACATCAACGCAAAGCTGAAGAAGTTGAAGATTATCTTATATAAGAACCAACAACAAGACAAGAAATCGGCCTGTTTCTGGTGCACTTATGAGTATGATAATCCGTCGTGTTATATTCCCAAATATGAGAATGACGAAGGAATTTTTGCATATGGGTCGTTTTGTCGACCCGAGTGCGCCACTGCGTTTTTGATGAGCGAAACAATTGACGATTCCACCAAATTCGAGAGGTATCACTTGTTGAACCGTATTTATGGAAAGATTTACGGGTTTTCAAAGAACATAAAACCAGCGCCTAACCCCTATTATACATTGGACAAATACTATGGAAATTTGACGATTCAAGAGTATCGCAAATTGTTCAAGAACGAATACATGTTGCTGACTATTGACCGCCCGATGACCAGATTATTGCCCGAATTACACGAAGAAACAGACAGCACGATTTTGAATCGAGGAGGCATGAACAAATCGACATCGATTACGGGGTCATACAAGGTAAAACGCCAGAGTGAGAAAACCGCTCCTCCAAGTAAAAATAACATTATAAAAAACACATTCGGTATCACTGACTAGAACAATTCAATTACAGCCATCCGGTTATAATTGAATACGTAAATAAATTAAACGTATTATGAATATACAATATATATCCAGTTATGATTTCAAGTTATTTAATGGGCGGTCTAGGAAATCAACTTTTCCAGATTTGTGCGTCGATTGCGTTGTCTATGAAATTTGGAGCACCTTTTAAATTTACATATTCGACCGAGCTTACTATAGGAACGATTCGCACCACATATTGGGACACGTTTTTGTCGGAATTAAAAAGATATACCGCATTTGGTGCTGACGTTCGCAAAACAAACGCCATTATATTGAACTCGTTTGTAGTAAAGGAGACCTGTTTTGAATATAGCCCCATTATACTAGATTCTGATTGTAAAACAGAGAATTATATTTTATATGGATACTACCAATCCTATCGTTATTTTGATGAATATTTTGATAAGATTTGTGATATAATAAAACTGCAGTTGAAACAAGAAATCGTGAGAGACAAATGTGCGTCGCTATTGGATACGCCGAATTATACAGTGTCTATGCATTTCAGAATCGGAGATTACAAGGATGTTCAGGGGTGTCATAATATTTTGTCGGTCAAATATTACATTGCTGCTTTGAAAAAAATTTTTGAACAAGTTGAAACAGATCGAGTGCGGGTAATATACTTTTATGAGCAAAAAGACGCGGATAGCGTTGCCTTAACAACGGCCGTGCTAAGACGGGCATTTCCGAATTCGGAGTTTATGGAGGTTGATTCTTCGCTATACGATTGGGAACAAATGATGCTGATGAGTATATGCGACCATAATATAATCGCAAATAGCACATATAGTTGGTGGGGAGCGTATTTTAATCGGAATATTCGTAAACGCGTGGTTTATCCGGCGCAATGGTTTGGACCGCAGTTGGCGAGCAAAAATACGAACGATTTATTTCCGAAGGATTGGATTAAAATATAAACTGTGTGACCCAAACAAATATAAGTATTTATCATAAGGTATAAAACAATGAAACTTGCGTTTTACAGTTGTTTTTTTGGTGGAAACTCAAACGACCGAAATCGGATACCGCCGCGACCATCACCCACCCACGACTGCTATTTTTTCACAAATAATCCAACCACATATTCAGAACTCGAAACCACTGGATGGAAGGGTGTTTACCTGGGCGACCGAATTCCAATTAAAGAGGATCCAACCGCATCTGCGATGGACGCCAAACATTTGAAGGCTTCTCCATACATGTACAAGGAACTTCATCCATATGACGTAACCTGTTATATAGACAGCTCACTCACCATTACATCATTGAACCAAATTATACAAATGGCGGAGGAAACCTTCAAATACAGTAATTATTGGATGATTATTGCGCGACACCCATTTATTAGCGAGTCCTGGCTGCCCTCGGCACGTAGTGAATTCAACAGTGCGATGCTTCAGCATCGGTATGCGGTGGAACGTGACAAATATGAACAATACATGGCGGAACAAATTCAATCTGGACTATTGGAAACGGATGATATCCATTTTGCGACTGGGTTCATAATACGTAAGAATTGCATGGAGGCGAGACAGTTGGGCGAAGTATGGTATCATCATATACAGAAATGTGGAATTGAGTGTCAGATCAGTTTTTTCTTTGTTCAACAGATGTTCAAGGGCGGAATTTATGCTATTGAACCCTATTGCTGTTTCAAACATATATTTCACAAATAACTTTACGAAACAGATTAAAGATAAAACCCAAAATACACTAACTAATATTATTATTATGACTTCAAAGAATAAACAAACCAACCCTATGTTAACCGCAGATTCATTTTTTATTATGAATCGAACAACAGAATTGTTAATGGAGACCCCTTTATATCAGAAAACGGTAAGTGAGAATTCTGAATTAAAAGAGAAGATACGATATTTACAATATACCATTATGTATTTGGAGATGAAGAATAAATCTTTGGCGCGGAAACTTAAACTGGTAAAGAAACCGCAATCAAAAGATGATGAGGTTGTGTTTGTTGAAATAAAGAAAGAGCCGGTCGAAGTGATTCACGTGGATGATCAGGAATCCGTATTGACTAATGGTTTGGCTTCAGTGAATGTGGTTCAGGAGCCAATAAAATATGAGATTATTGAAACCGTAAAACCAGAAGATATTAAAGGCGTGGAAGAGGAAAAAGACGAAGAAGACGAAGTTGACCAAGAGGAAGAGGACGTAGTACGCCAAGAAGAGGATGAAGTTGTGGAAGAGGAGGATGCCGGAGAGGAAGAAGACACAGTCGACCAAGAAGTTGAAGACGTAGAAGAGAAGGCCGGAGACGAAGAAGAGGAAGAAGAGGAAGAAGAGGAAGTTGTGGAAGAGGAAGAAGTTGAAGAAGAGAAGGAAGTTGTGGAAGAGGAGGAGGCCGGACACGAAGAAGAGGAAGAGGACCAAGAAGAGGAAGAGGACCAAGAAGAGGAAGAGGACCAAGAAGAGGAAGAGGACCAAGAAGAGGAAGAAGAGGCCGGCGTATATGAAATAATAATCAAGGGTAAAACTTATTATATATCAAACGAGACCGATAGTTTCATATACAAGGAGGACGAAAATGGCGAAATATCGATGGAGGTAGGTAAATATGTTGACGGCAAGCCAACATTTTACAAGAAATAAATAAAATATAAAATATAAATACATTACGTCAAAAAGTGTAATGTATTTACAACATTATTCCAAACATAGCAGCAATTTATGCACTATTAACCTAATTTCATTAACATGGTCGCCTTGGAATTCTTTCTTGCGTGAAAAACAATTGGTCGATTTCCCTTTCTTAAATCATAGGTAAATGTTTCTTTTTTTTGTTCTTCATACCCAGTTTGGAAATTAGTAATATTAACAAAATTGGTTTCTTCGTCAAATGAATAGTTGAGACCACTAATATAATTGATTCCATCGGTTGTGTTGGTTGCGAATTTTTCAAATTCGCTTTTATTAATATCTCGTGTATTTCCATGCATTAATTGAATTATATTTAAATCATTAATATGAAAAAATGTGCTTCTATTAATTAATAGTCGTCCTTTTTCGACGCGTTTTTGCATCATATTATCCTCATACCCCCATCCCCAAAAATTAGGGAATCCGTTTAGTCGTTCAAAATCTTCTCCTGTAATTGAAAAAATGCCCCCGAGTGTATATGTGAATCCATAGAAATGTTTTACTACACCTCGAGTTGTTTCATATTTAATCAAATCTTTTCGAACAGGCATACAGTCGACATCATTGAAAACAAACGTGATATTTTTATAGTCATTAGGATACATTGTTTTGACGACGATGAATCCAATATTTTTCATTGCTCCTCGATTGAAGGAACGCTTGTCGCATTGATGTGCGAAAAAAAAACGATAATCATTTGGATTATAATCTTCCAATATGATATTCATATGTGTTTTGAAGTGTTCTAAATGTTCATTTCTGTCACGATAAGGCACGATAAAGACAAATTTTGGTATGGGTTTGGATTCCTCGGTCATAATATAAATAATTGATATAATAAAAAACAAATATTATACAAAATATCTAACAATATTAGATATTTTAAAGACTGTATGCGGTTGACCGATAAAGACCACGATGTTGTTGACCGATAAAGACAGACGGCACTATTAGCTGCCTTGTCTTTATATAGACAACAAACTCGGCGGAACCAAAACAGTTTTTTCTAAATCCATCTTTTTGTAGCATTTATTGATGGTAACCTCACTGACCCCACACGCATTCTTGATGTCAGTTTTCGAAATATTAATATCAAATAACTGACATACGAAATACACCACACCAGCCGCAATGGAATGGGGTGCATTGTCCTGAATAAGACGTAAATCGTCAATTTTGGCGGCAATGAACTGACACAACAGCATGTGTTTTCCACCAATACCGAGACTACTACAAAATCGGGCAATAAAATGGAGTGGCTTGGTGATGAGTGCGTCAGTTGCTTCATCAAGCCCATTATTACGGTCAATGTTATTGAGAATTTCCATGGCTAAACTACATCCGTGGGTCGCACTTGTTTTGTCCAGTTGGAAAATCTTTGCGATTTCATGCGATGTTCGAGGACAACCATTTATTTTACAAGAAATATAAATGGACGCTGCTTTTGTTCCGTCACGATTACACCCGCGGAACATTTGTTGTTCTGAAATGCTTTTATGAATAATGAGTGCGTGGTCTATGAAAATCTTGGAAATGCCGGCATTTTGCGCCATTGTGCTTATATACATGAATTCGTTATACAACGATTTTTCCTTGTGGGGGATTGATTGCCACTCCGTCCACTTGGCTATTTTTCGCATCTCATAGGATGACTTTCCGGTATACAAAACCTTACAACCATGAGAAGACTCCTCTAGAAGCGGATTGATGGGGTTTCCGCAACGGGTAGGGTCGGCGGAATTTTTATCGTCGGCACCGTGGAATCGCCATTCTGGACGATGGTCAAGAATGTCTTTGAATATGATTCCGCATTCCACATTGCTACATGTGGGGAACCCATCGTCCATGATAATAAGGACCGATTTACAGGTTGAACATAGTTCATGATCTACCACCTCAGTCGGTTCTTTTATTTCTTTTTTAATTTCTGTTTTCTTATCATTATCAAGTAGTCCCCAAATTTCTGCTTTTGTCGCACTGGACACGGTTGCTTTCTTCTTCTTTGTTTTTGTTGGTTTATTTTCTTCGATGCGATTTGAATATGTTGTCCGCGCGCGATGCAAAGATAATTGCATCGCATCTTCTGTGGAAGTTGCGAGTTCGCATATTTCTTCCATTATGTTGGTATTTTGATTGTTTTAATTAATTGTGAACAAGTCTTTAAATTCTTTTATATTATATTGTATTTACAAACGGTTATCAATTTTATAAGACGACAGAAAGGTGACGTAATCGCTTATCCAAGCTTCTTCTCTATTCTTTCAAAAAACTCTTTATCATAAATAAAGCTTCCAGTTGGCTTATAGTTTGAAACTGAATTGTAATTCTTGTCCTTGTCTTTTTTACTAGATTCTTTTTCTTCTGGTTTCGCAATCATTCGCTCATTTAAATTATCGCCTTGTCCGCCCTCCAATTTCTCGACAATATTTCCCCGATCGTCCACTACAATCCCCATTTTCTTCCGAATCTCCTGTCGCACATAGGACGGAATCAAATGCGCCCACGAAACGAACAACGTATTTGGGTGCATATATCGCACATAAAACTTATTATCCTCTAGTTTATCGACTAAATAAGCAATACAATCGGCCTGCTGATACACGGGTTCGCCAAAAATAAATTCCGGAACGTTAAACCAAACAAACTTGTCCCCGTTACGATTCCTAGAGGTGTTTCGAATCTTGGTATGTATTCTGTTTAAAATTTTGTTAAAAATAGATATTTGTTTCAGATCCTTTTTTTGTTGTTTCTCATATAGGTCATCAATGTTTATTTTCCCCTCATTTTCCTCCTCATCAAATAAAAATACAGACATCTAAATATATATTTGTAAATGATAAGAAACCTGTGTTTCCAACTCAACCTCTATATTGTTCAAAATAAATATAGAGAAATAAACATAAAATATAAAAATGGTCATTAAAAACATTGTTATAAATGGTGGAGGTCCCGTTATATTCAATACATATGGAGCACTTAGGGAATCTGAAAAAAAAGGGCTGTGGAAACATGAAGAAGTAGAACGTTTTTTTGGAACATCGGCGGGAGCAATAATGGCGTTAATAATGGCTCTTAATTACCCGTGGGACGACATGGACGATTTTATGATAGATCGACCTTGGAACCATGTGTTCAAATTCAATATTGTTAATATTTTTGAATACTATGAAAACAACGGTATATTAGGAATTGAATATGTATATGATATTTTTACACCTTTATTCAATGGTAAAGATATAGAGACCAACATTACGTTTTCTGAATTTTATTCGCTTACAGGGAAAAGCATGTATTTTTACACGACCGATCTAAATACGTTTGATATTATTGAATTGTCGCATGAAACCCATCCAGATATGAAATTGCTGGACGGTGTGTATGCGTCATCTTGTTTGCCTCTTTTGTGTCGGCCATTAAAAGTGGAAAATACACACTTAATGGACGGAATTTTATGTAATTATCCGTTATCGATGTGTTATGATAAAACCAAATCACTCGATGAAACACTGGGAATACGAAACGAAAACATCTACATCGCAACGGCCGAAAAATATGAAAATATGAATATGGTATCTTATTTATCTTTAATATTGGATAAATTGATAGACAAATATCAAAAAATGGTTTTCAAAAAATATACACCCAAATATGAGATTGCCCTCAAAATATATTCCAACGATATGTATAAAATATTCAATACATCAAGTGATCCAGTAGAGAGAAAAAAATTAATTGACGCCGGAGCAAAAGATGCGACTGACTATGCTGCCTCTATTTCTGAAAATCATGATGAACAAATTGCTCTAGATTCTCGGGAGTAATTTTGGCGTCGAATTCATAAATTTGGTCGCCAAACTGGATTTTGATAGTGGGATACGATTTGATATCAAAGCGGTCAATCATGTTTGCGGTTTCTGGTTCTTCTGCGTTGGAGCAATTCACACTAACTACATTTAGCTTGTATCCATTGATGGTTTTGCCGTTATAATTGTTTTTGAAATTCTCCCAAGTGGGTTTTGCCTTTTTACAGTGCGGGCACCAATCCGCATAGAAGAAATAGATGGTTGCCTCCTTGGGATCGGATGCTTGGTAAATGTCTTCGTTCTTTTTATTAATCACGGGAGATCCATATAGCGTATACATGTAGTATCCAAATACGGCAAAGAGTACGAATACAATTATTGAAATTATTATTTTTTTATAGGGGGATATAAACTTCGATACAACTTCCTCTAACGTAGCCATTATAATTTCTATTTATAATATATTTTATTCGGATTTACGGGTTTCCTAAACTTATTTGTATATCACAATATATAATTCATTATTATATGACGCGGAAAAATCAATCCGATTTAGCTTTTCTCACGTCCCATGCTTTTACAAAAGAAGATTATAATAGCAATGACGGGATGTTAACTACTGTTTGGGGGCCAAGTCAGTGGCACGTCCTCCACACAATGAGTTTCAACTACCCGGTAAATCCCACGCCACAAGAGAAGCGCAACTATCGTAATTATATATTGAGTTTGAAAAACGTATTACCTTGCGGTAAATGTAGGGATAATTTGCGCAAAAATTTCATTAAGTTGCCCCTGTTGAAGAAGCACATGAAATCGCGACAGACGTTTTCCAAGTATATTTATGACCTACATGAATTGATAAATGATATGTTGGGGAAAAAGTCGGGATTAAGCTACGACCAGGTGCGAAACACATATGAGAATTTCCGGTCTCGATGCTTGGCGACAGACAAAGAGAAGGAGAAAATACAGAATTTGTTGAACAAGACAGTGAAAAAAGAGAGCGGATGCACAAAACCTCTATACGGGAAAAAGGCCAAATGCTTAATAAGAATTGTTCCACAAGAAGAAAAAGAGCCGACATTCAAAGTGGATTCGCAATGTATACGCCGATGAACAATAAGTTTGTGCACGCGCTTCTTAAATGTTTCACATCGGCAACAGTTTATTTGAACAAAGAAACTGGTTTAGCCCTATCGCAATTTTGTGTATGCTCAATATATATTAATGTCGGCGAGATTAAATATGAATGAAATTCGACAGGTCGCCTGGAAAGGACAAACCTTTAACCAAGTAATGTCGGGAATTAAAATGAACACAAAAACGCTGAGTTCAACCAACAATCATAATCTTTTTTTACCCCAACCGATAGAACACTATCGTAGGGAGATCGCAAGCGTCACATCCGATAAATGTGCGAGAACTAGTATGAGCGTGGATGTTTTACTACAGCCGGGTGGAAGTATTGTTCATAGTGCATCAGCAAACGCAAATAGTACCGGCGTGGGAAACATGACGGTTGATTTTAATTTAACAAATAATAGTTCAGAGAAACCAGGATCGTGTGTTGGAATATGCTCAGATAAGGCAAATGACGCACGCCGCCGGGTTCGTAGCGCCGGAATGATAACAAAGAAATTTAATCCCGACGCAAATAATGATACTTATTATACCTCGAACCATCAGTATTTAGTAAATCGCAGTCGCACAATTAAACAAAATGAATATACCCATTTAAGAACTGGCGATCGCACGCTCATACCAGGCGCACCAGGGAGCACCGCTAACGTTTATACACCAAACGGACTATCACATTGTCCGGAAGTGAAATTATCGTTGATTGAAGGAAATCACACATTTAATTATATTTGGTTGAATGGTGAAGAGGTCACAGTTGCTATACCAGATGGAAACTACAATGTTGGTGAATTAAATGATTATTTCAGAAGTATAATGATAATAAACAACCATTATATTAGAGACACCACAAACAATACCAATGTCTTTCTATTTAATTTTGTGTTTGATTCGGTAACCAATCGCATACAAATTCAATGTTTTGCGGCAGATCAAGTTTTATTTCCTGAACCAAGGTTTTTAAGACCCGCCGATGTGATAACAACAAATGACTGGGAAATTCCTGAGCTGTTTACATTGGTTCCTAACATTCGCATTTTGTCAAAAGCTGGATTCGGAAGTGTAATTGGATTTGATGAAGGTTTATACCCGCCTGCAGATATTGGAATAAATACATTAAGACAACCTGCTGATGTGGCGTGCGAGTGCTCAGACGACAATATTTATTATGATGATAATTGGTCTTTAATCGAATATAGCGAATACGGTGCAACCCACGGAGGCAACCAGTTTTTCACGGGAATTACAACACCTCAAATTGCTGTGCCCTTTGTACCTCTATACTACAAACCAAGCAATAGTAAGTTTGCGTCGCAAGGTGGTGTTGATGCAGGTGCGCGTTTAGCGCGATTGAAGTATGATACTATTACCAGTTCCGCGAATTCATTTAGAACCGCGTTTGGAAATCAGACTGCGAATTCATTGGCGTATGGCGTTCCAAATCCGGGACCGACCAATAACCTGAAAGATAAACAGGGATATCCAAATACGTGCAGTCCGTCGATTGACCCGCGAACGGGGGAAATTCGTAAATGTAAATCGTCTCGTATTGGCTGGTAAAAGGCAACTTCGTTGCCGACAGAAAGGCAACTTCGTTGCCGACAGAAAGACAACGCAGTTATCGACAGAAAGACCTTTGGCTTCTGGCCAAAGAGGTCGCTACTATTTCACATGCGCTTATCCAAACATAATATATAGCAAAACAATATATTATGGATAAAACATACCCCGACGAACTCACCTCTACCCAACTCGTTAATATCGTGCTCATTGTTTGGGCAGGTCTCGGACTATTCGCATTCGGACTCTCTATTTTCTGCTTTGGCCGCAGCGGCTCAATCGCTCAAAAGGTATTGGGACTAGCTCTTGCATTTATATTTGGACCGTTTTACCTCTTGTATTACCGATTTAGTGAAACATATTGTAAAATAATATAAAAATTACGAGTCAATATACACATACAATGGCTTCATTCAACCCCAATATTTTACTCAATGTTTATCCCCGTTACATGTATCTTCAAATTGTTGTAGAAGGAAATCCCGAATTATACAATCGATACGCGAATGCAATTCAAATACGAAATCAAAAAATGTTTCAAGATATTCAGCATATTGACGCAGGATTTGATTTATTTGTTCCATTCCAAAAAGTATGCGACGCAAACCGAATTGTAAATGAGATTTACGCGCCGGAAGGGATGAATACTACGCAACAACCGGTTTGTAATAAATTCGATTTTGGAATTAAATGTATGGCTACCGTGGAAGAACGTGAAGTTTCATATAATACCGGGTTCTATCTCCATCCTCGTTCGAGTGCTTCCAAGGGACCACTACGTCTAGCCAATAGCACCGGTATTATTGACTCGGGATATAGAGGGAACATTATTGGTATGTTTGATTCTGACGCCAAAAACTATGTTGTTGAACAATATGACCGCATCGCGCAAATTTGTGCGCCGTCATTAATGCCGATTTACGTGGAATTGTCGGAATTCATTGACGACGACACCGCCAGGGGTGGAGGGGGATTTGGTTCAACTGGACGTTAATCCATATATTCGTTTTCGGCATCGTCGACAAAAAACGATTTTATTTGTTTGTAAACCAGAATGGCTACAAAAAGACCGGCTGGGGCAGTATATCCAAAAATGATTGCTGATACAATATCCATAATAATACATCTTTGGATTATGTGTAATTTATTTGCCTTATAATTATATTAGAAAAAGATATAATTACAAACTAACACTTTATAATATAATGTCGTCATTCTCATCATTCCAGGAAAAAACTGGATATTTAGAAATGGCGATCGGCCCAATGTTCTCTGGAAAAACCACATGGTTAATTGAAAAATACAAGGCCTACACCTATATAGGAAAGACTGTATTGGTAATCAACTACTGCGCAGACAAACGATATTCAACTACGATGCTGTCGTCGCACGACCGTATTGAAATTCCTTGTCTATTTTCTGGATTTATTCACGAAGACAGCGTGTGGAAACAGGTAAAGGATGCGGATGTAGTACTTATAAACGAAGGACAATTCTTCTCCGATTTGGTGCCGGCGGTGCGTGATATGGTTGATTCAATGAAAAAACACGTTTTCATAAGTGGACTAGACGGCGATTTTCGCCGGGAGAAATTCGGCGACATTCTCGACTTAATCCCGGTTTGCGACAAGGTTGAGAAGCTGTCGGCTTTGTGTGCTGTTTGCAAGAATGGAACTCCTGCTATTTTCTCAAAACGAATTACGGATGAATCCAGCCAGGTTGTTATCGGAAGCGATAATTACAAACCCTTGTGTCGCAATTGTTATTTATCAACATAAACGCTTAAAAAATAATTTATAATAAGTATTACAAATATTTATTATGAATACAGAACCCAAAATTTGTTTTATTACCGCAATTTACGGTAATTATGAAACATCGTGTAAACCGTTTGTAAAACAAACAATTCCTGCTGACTTTATTTGTTTCACAAATATACCAAACATACAAAATAATGGGTGGATTATTGACCAAACGCCTTATCATTTATCAAATCCCTCATCATTCGACACAGGAAAAGAAACAAATTCATTAAACAATAATACACATACATTCAACGTCGCGAAATACTACAAATGTGCTTTTCAAAATATACCACGCCTTAAAAAATACGAAGTCATTGTTTGGTTGGACGGGACAATTTCTATCATAAACCCACAGGTCGCCGAATATGTATTGAAAAATATAAAGGAAAAGAAAATTATCGGGTGGAAACATCCACAAAATACAAAACTAATAGAAGAAGTTATTGGATCTGATTTCTACAGATACACCAGCACACATTGGTTTGGTCAAAATCAGCCGTTTCAAAATGTATTCAAACAATATGTTCATTATATAAATAATGGGTTTTGTGATACACAAGTGTGGATAACATGTTTTATCGCATTTGATAATACTAGTCAAATTGTGAGTGATTTTTTGAATGTATGGTATCAGCATATACTTACATTTACCACACAAGACCAGATTAGTTTTCCAGAGATTGTCCATATATTTAAACTAATTCCACATACACTACCAGATGGTGAAATTGGAGCAAAAGATACCGATACAAATACCGATTTTTATATTAAACATGAACACGGTAAATAAATTATAATGTAAATAAATTATAATCATATTATATAATGTCTGCCGATAGCACAATCATAGTTGATCTCGACCAAGTTCCAGTAGAACCCAAACCCTCTATCTTAGAGGACCAAGATTTCAAGCAAAAACTGGGTATGACAGCAACCGTCGCCGCGGAAATGTATCGTGTGTTGGCTGCATCAATGCTTATATTGTTTGTTCCCCAGTTATGCGATGACCATGTGTGCTCATTCGAGGAAAACGCTCAAACCGGCGTTGACCCTCTGTATAACGCCGGATTCACAATGAACTGTTTGACGCTCGCTGCTTTTATATTTATGTATTATGCCGAATCAGGAAGAGAACGCAAGCTGATCGCATATATGGACGTCAATCCCAAAGAGCCTTGCGACAATGAGAGTGTCGGACAATTGCTAGTTACACTTCCAGATACGAAGCGCGAGACAATTCTGTTTTATGATAAACTCTATTGTCGAACCGGATATTTAGCACTCACATGCTTTGTGGTAAATACGATTTTGTCGGGGTTAGTCGTCTATAAATACTATTTGGATGACAAGACCACAACAACTTTCATTACATCGGTGCTATTTATGATACAGAAAATGGCGGATGTATATGTGACGGTTAATACCGAACGCAATGTCTTTTATTCGGCGTATCTTAAAGGTAAAATCCAATACAATGATGTAGACAAAGATAAGAAGATGACGCCAACTATTGAAATGACGCCGACCGCAGTATAAAATAAATACAAATAAATACATATAAAAAAATTAACATAAATATTTTATATGTCTTATTCACAATTAAACCAAGATAATAACGTTATTGAATTTTATAATAATAAACAAAATGGATTTTTTATAGAAATTGGCGCAAGTGATGGTATAATTTTATCAAACACATATTTATTGGAAACCAAATATAATTGGACGGGAATATGCGTAGAGCCTCTTCCAGAAAAATATTTGAGTCTAGTTTTGAATAGACCAAATTCAAAATGTTTTGATAATGCAGTGTATAATATTAGTAATTTAATATTAGATTTTAGCATTGCAAATAACAGTGATATGTTATCCGGTATTAGTGAAAATATAGATTGTTATAAAGAACTTGTAGACTCGAATAAAACTACGATTCAAGTAAAAACCATTTCATTAACAGATTTATTAGACGCAAATAATGCTCCTGCTTTTATAGAATATTTATCAATAGACACTGAAGGCAGTGAATATGAAATATTAAAAGGCTTTGATTTTGATAAATATATTTTTGGTATAATTGATGTTGAACATAATTATATTGAACCTCGAAGAACTCAAATACACGATTTATTACTATCAAAAGGATATATTTATATATGTGAAAATCAGTGGGATGATAATTATAAACATAGTTCTGTTTTATAAAATTGAAAATAATATACCACTAATAATGTAAAGTAGAAAAATGAGCCACAATATAATTACGTCTATTTTAGACGACATAATTATACAAATTGAAATTGACCAATGTTTAATAAACAACATCAAGTGCTTGCCGCCCGACATAAAACAATACATATATGAAGATTTTGTAGACCCGCTCCTAATGTATGAAAAGTTCGTCAGGGCGCTGGACGACCCCATAAGTCAGGAATTAAATCAAGCACTTATTAGACCAATGATTCCGATAATTCTTGCAAAACCACGATACACTGCGGCTTGCCGTCGAATCAAAGAATTTAATATCGTATATCAGAAAGACAAAATCAAAAACGAGAAAAGTTTTCGACTAATGAATAAAGGCGACAGTTTTGCGACCGCCATTTTGTTCTACATGTATCACTAACTGAAACTACTTATATTGTCCAAAATGAAATAGTCTACCAAAATATCAATGTCGCAATCATAGTTGTGTATCATAGTTTCCATATTATTAATGATATTCGGTATAATGATCTCGTTATGTTTCAAAATCAAATAATTATAGAAATCGTTGATGATCTGTTTTTTATCAATGTTGTAGTTGATACTAATCATATTCATGAACTTTTTCACGTCGGTGTGTTTATCCCGTTCCAATTTATTATCGTTAGAAAACATGAAAATCATCGTATCCCACACATCGGAACTGATAATATTGTCCTTCTCCAATATCAAATTCTGATTTAACTGAATGAAATTAATCATACTTCGTATATCTGACTTATAAAGCGTCTGAATAATATCAATACTCCTGCTGCTGATCTGAATATTCTCTTTATCGCAAATACTTTTTAAAAGCGTATTGATGTTTTGAACCGGCAGCTTATTGAATCGAATACAAATGAACTCGTGCTGGAGCGACAGGTCAATTTTGCTTATGTAATTACAAATTAAGAAGAACTTCACGTTCTTACCACAGCTCTGAATCAAGTATTTAAGTGCCTGTTGTGCGTTTTTAGTCATATAATCAACCTCGTCCAACACCACAAACTTGTATCCGGCTTCAAATAAATTATTGGTCTTTACAAATTGATTGATTTGGTTGCGAATAATATCAATGCCTCGCTCATCCGACGCATTCAAATGAATAACCAGGCATTTATTTATATTATTGACCGATTTCTGGTATTCATTGATGAGATTTATGATGGTAGTCGTCTTACCCGTGCCGGGCGGGCCATATAGCAACAAGTTGGGAAAATATTTATGCTCCAACATAGTCAAGAAAAACTTTTTATTAAGACTTTCCATAACGATATCATCAAAATTATTGGGTCGATATTTTTCAGTAAGTGGGATCGCTTCAGTCATTTACACTATATAGGTGTTTTTCTTTATATAGTTTGTATAAAATTGAATGTCCTTATTGTGCTTTATATGTTTTTAAAAACTATTTAAACAAATCATCTGTAATTAACTAACAAACTAATAAAATGGCCGGACTTGATAACGAATGGGCAAAATTTCTCGCAACAATGAACAACGCAAACACGGTAAGTAATGATGTAAAACCAGACGCTGCCGAGGTAAAATCGCCAGTAATTATGTCCCAAGCAGACGCGCCCGAATGTAAAGACCTCTATATTTCAACCCAAACCAAGCAAATCCGATTGAATCAGAGCAACATTGACGTCTCGCGCATCTTTTGGGAAATTCCTATCGTGAATTACTGGAAACCAGAAGAGGGTATTATCAAGAAACAGATGAAGGTTGCGTGTTTTTCCAAGGAAGAATGCGAAGCCACCACCAAACGACTCCAACAATACCCGTATTTCAATGAGAAAGTTATGAAACAGACGGACAATCCGAATTCGACCAAACACAAATTCAAGCGCGAGTCCAAAGTGACGGTAGGTATTTCCACCAAGAATGTGCTGAATTGTAGAGGGAAGGAGAAGGGCGGGGCGATGTTCAATTGTTTCGCAATCACCATTCGATTTCGCAATGATACGGGGCGGTTCCAGGAAATACACGTTAAGGTTTTCAACACCGGCAAATTGGAAATACCAGGTATAAACAATCAGGCGTTGCTTGTCCGCGTGTCCGCATATCTGATTGATATCTTACAACAGTTCTTTGATACACCAATCGCATTTCTGGAGAACACGAGTGACAACGACAATGTCCTGATCAATTCCAACTTCCACTGTGGGTTCAATATCAACCGCGAAAAACTCCACAATATCATTAAACGAAAATACAAGATTGACTCCCTCTATGATTCGTGTAAATATCCTGGAATCAACTGCAAGTTTTATTTCAATCGAGAAATTGGGTTTGACGTTGAGCGTCAAAACGGTGTAATTCATCAAGAAGATTACCGTTTGAAAATGGACGAGCTACAGGAAACTCACAAATACATCAAAATCACCTTTGTGATTTTCCAGACAGGCAGCTGTATCATTGTAGGTAACTGTAGCGAGAAGGTGTTGAGGTTCGTATTTGATTTTGTGAAGAAAATGCTTCACGACGAATACCGAAGTATATTCATTGAGGGGGATGCGACGGCTGTCGTCAAACTACCAATTGATGCCGAGCTCGGAGACGACGACGACGACGAAATTGTAGAAATTGACAAAAAGAAGAATCGCAAGAGGCGTATAACAGTGACAACGGGGTATTTCTCTCAGTTAAAAAACATTAGTGTATAAATAACAAGTTGTCCCTCAAATTATTTGTTTTTTATACCTTTGCATTTGCTGTAAGCACCCATACAAACCCGGCAAATGTCGATACTCGGGTAAATTACGTCCAGTCATTTCCACGTGTTTACGGTTACGCGGCGACGCCCATTTCATAATCATATCACGTCGACGTTTCAACGTATTCCGCCAACACCGCTGTATCAATCGTATCCAATGGGTCTTCAACACCACCTTTTTTATATCTACCTCAATCCCATTGAAATTAACATGTTCAATTATCATCATCATTAGTTCTATTTTCGCATCTTTGGGCAATTCCATACACGAATATCTTCTTAAATATCTGCGCACAATATCGTGCGGATATTTAAAATAACTAGCGGGAGACACATGTATCAAATATATGTAATAGTCATATTGATTAAGAGATAGTCCAATGAACCATTTTTTGTTGGTTTGAAGTGTCTCGAAATGGTCGTCGTCGCATACCCGTTCAATCGTCGCCAAATTATCAGTATCGAAATCGTAGTCTTCGTCAAAATCGGAATCGTAATCCAAGTCTAGACTATTGTTATCTTCTTCTTCTTCACCTTCACTCATATTTAATAAATAATATTATACTTTTTGTTCTACATTTATTAGTATAATATTATTTCAATTTTATCGGTATTATTGATTCATATTATTACATAATTCTCTTGGTGGGGATACCGGTATCTACCAAATAGATCGAGTTCTCGGTCATAATAATATAGTCGCTGGTTCCAGTCTTGAAAATCTTCTGAATGGGACTCGTATACTCTTCCTCACTTTTTACTAAAAGCTTCTCTTTGTTCTCGCGAACCCCAATGATGGCGGTCTTATCAATAGAAGACGACCAGTAGTCCATCATAATTGGCTTGTCTTCAGCAATAGCAATCTTGGCTGCATTTTGAAAAGTAATGGTGTCTGGGTATCTGAAAGTAGGTGTTGTTACTACAGGTGCTGATGCGGGTGTTGTAGAAGGGGCTTGTGTTGTTGTAGTGGTGCTCATTTAATAAATAATATATTATGTAAAATAAAATAAATATGCTTTAAATCCTAATTTGCCTAAATAATTTGTGAGACCGCAATCAAACGACAATTTTGTAAAATATTTTTAGTAAAATGACTTAAATGTATTAATCATTATATTTATATTATAAAATGGAATATTTTGACGAAGACGAACCCACTTTTTACGAAGCTATGCCCGTTTTATACATTGAGGAAAAGTTCAACGGAACGGAATATAAGACGGATATGCGCATGTTTATCGTATATGATCAAGTAGATAACTATTTCTACGTATATGGATCAAGAAAATGTAAGCGAAACAATAAATACATCAACTACATGTTAAAATATGCGAGCATCGATACCCTTTACAATTATATTCGGGTCTCTATGAACTCAAAATACCATAAACTGAATGTCACCGGTTATTTCATTCATGGATTATCGTCTACCGACACATTTGACGATTTTACGCAGAAAATCAGCAACTTTAATCAATTATTTGGATACGACCGAGTTACCCTTAACCGCAAGCTGTTCAACCGATATTTGAACACGCTGAATACCACTGACGAATGAAATACTGTCGAATGAAATACTGTCGAATGAAATACTGTCGAATGAAATACTGTCGAATGAAATACTGTCGAATGAAATACTGTCGAATGAAATACTGTCGAATGAAATACTAAAAATAAATAATATGCTCATAATGTATATTATTTATGCGAAACGCAATTGGAGTAGGGTCATATGGATGTGTTTATCGGCCGCCTCTACACTGCGAGAACCGCCATCCGTCCACCGGATATACCGACAAAATATCAAAATTGATGCTTGACCATCACGCAATTGGCGAACTGAATGAATACAATAAAATTGTGAAAATTGATAAAAAGCAGAATTATTTTTTAGGAAAACCACATCGGTGTAAAGCCGATGAATCCGAAGTGATATCTACAATTGACCAAAATGACTGCGATATTTTTGACGAAACTCAATTACCCGACTACGAATTATTGATTTCAAAAGACGGAGGTATGGATTTAGATGATTTTTTAGAAAAAAGAATGAAATCGTATACTGACACAGACTCGACCGCTGCGGATCGGTTTTTGTTGAATATTCACAAATTGTTGCTCGGTATAAAATTATTTAACGAAAACGATATCACCCATTTTGATATTAAGCCGTCCAACATTGTATTTGATGAAAAAACAGAGATAATGAAATTCATTGATTTTGGATTGATGGATAACATAAGCAATGTTATTTCCGGAATTAAATCCGGAACCCAAAGAACAAATATCCACTGGTCATATCCGCTAGATTATGGGTTTTTAAAACCAGGTACTTTCCTTAGTTATGATAACCTTAAAACCCAATCAGATGTGAATTATACGATTGGGTTTTTACAAAAAGCGCTTTCTAAAACCGGCCGAACCAGTATTAAAACCACTGGGCTGCCGCAATCATATAAGGAAGATGTTCTGAAAATAAAGGAGAAATCAAGAGGGTTTAGTAACACGTTTTTTTATATGAACAACGCAACAAAACCAATGCAAAATGATGATAAACTGGCTATGATATCTGCGACTGTGAATTCAGTATATGCGTATAAAGACAGATATGATGAATTATTAAATAAAAGTATCCGCACTTTGGACTCGTATGGAATGGGATTCGTTATTAATCACGCAGCGAACGTTTTGTTTAATTTGAATAAACTATCTCGAGACAACTACTTGGAAATACACATGTTTTGTCGGGAATTGTTTGATTTCAACGTAGAGGCGCGGTTAGATGATATGGATATGATTTTGGTGAAATATGAAAACGTCCTACAGAAAATAGGGGTTCTATCAAAACTAAATGTGCGATTTGAAAACCACAAACTCGTTAAAGGTTCTATTACAAGCAAAACACGAAATCCAAATACTGTCGTTTCAACGTCAAAAGTTGTGAATAAAGTGTTAGACGTTTCTCTTGAAAAACGAGAAATGGTCGAATGTCCTGACGGTAAAGAATTGGACGTAATTAAGAAGCGGTGTGTGAAAAAATGTGCGGCAGGTAAAGAACGCAATCCAGTCACCGGTTGGTGTGTGAAAATCTGTCCGCCAGACAAAGAACGCAATCCACATACGGGACGATGTAGGGTTCGACAAATAAAAAACAAAACACAAAAGAAGAATATGAATGGACTGAATATTTCGGATATGCTTAGTTCCGACACACCGAAATAATTTTTCAAATTTTTATAATCCAAGTTTTACAACTTTGAGACCACCGCCGCTAGCACTTGTTCCGCTAATGCTTATTCCGCTAGCACTTATGCTTGTATTTGTCTGACTTTCTACGTGTTTCGCCCTTTCGCAAAAGGTCATTATATCTTCTTCCGCAATTTCGGGAATGGTTTTATAAAATGTCGAAACGGTTGGATTTGTCTTTATTTTACGCGGGTTGAAACTGCTCAAATAAAGCCCACTGAGTGAGCGAATTCGCGAAAGCGCAACATAGGTCTGGCCAAACTCGAAAATGCTCGTCCCGATATCGATTTCAGCAATATCCAGGGTAACTCCCTGAGATTTGTGGATAGTAAATGCCCAGGCCAATCTAAGTGGGATTTGAACAACCCCAAATTTTGGGTAATCTCCATGTTGATACACACGCGGCTGTATCATCATGACGACTCCATTGAGGAATTTCACGAGTGGACATTTCACATTTTGAGCGTTTGCTACAAAATCGACCACTATACCCTGTGAGCCATTACATACTCCTGCGTCCGTATCTAAATTCGCCAGACACATCACAATCGCACCCTTCTTTAAAGACAGGGTCGGCGATAAATTGCTGTTTTCGCAAAAGAGTTTCAACTGTTGTTCAACTTCATCGTCCTTCAATTCCACGCATTTTGTCATAACATCCAGCGGAATCGGCAAACTGGTTTCATTCAACATTCGGAGATTGGTCACCGTCTTTAAGTCGTATTTTTCTTCTGTTTCCGCCAGTTTTAAATACATGGTCTGGTTGATGCGGTCGGCATCGGCATTTCTTGGGAAAAGTTTTGTGGGAACAATTCCATTGTTTTGAGTAGCATCATATTTGGTATTTAATCGTGCGGTAAGCGCGACCAGGGATTCCTCGGTTAGAACCCCATCTCGGACTTCGGTCAGGATACGAATGTATTCGGGGTCTTTCTGACGATACAGGGTCTTCAAATGGATATGGTTTTCCAGCGCAAATGTTTGCCCCCAGAGAGCAGATTCAAAACAAAACTGGGTATCTTCGCCGCGACTGACTGGCGGTAATTGGTAGAAATCGCCAATGAAAATGACTTGCATTCCACCAAAGGGGCGCAGATATTGGCGCTTGGAGCATTTGGCGATTTGTTCGATGGCCTCGAAGATTTTCAACGACATCATACTGATTTCATCCACGATTAGAACCTGGGTCGTTTTCCAATTAGTCGTCGCGCGCTTGTTTCGGATAGCCTTGTCAACGATTTCTTCCTTTGTGCCGACACCGAGCCCGATACCGCTCCACGAATGAATGGTTTTTGCGTAGCAATTCAAGAGAACGGCCGCGCATCCAGTTAATGCGCAAACCGCGTGTTTAATACCGCGAGATTCAAGGTCTTTTTTGATGGTTTTTATTAGATACGATTTGCCGGTTCCACCAGAACCAGTTATGAAGAGATTATGGCCAAGGCGGTATTTCGCAAAGGCGTGCTGTTGTTCAAGTGAGAGTTGTTCGGTCATTTTTAAAATTACTTATATATTAGGGTTTGATTGTTTATATTTAAATTAAAAGATATAAGCAGTTTCAATTTTATAAGGCGACTTCGTCGCCGACCGTTGCTTTGCTTAAGACCGCCGAAGGTGGTCGACTGTTGCTTTGATTAAAGACCACATCTTACATAACCTGATACACCAAATAGGTAGTCAGCGCCAAAAGTGTTGTTCCCCATGCCGTGTCCATAAGAGCCGTCGCCAAATCATAGTTCTTGAATATTGCATAATTTGTAAAGTCAAATACACCATAAATCACCAACCCCAATATGGCGGCATCTTTAACTGGTCGCCGCTCCGAAATAATAAACTTATACAAGCCAAAAACGAGCAAGGCATAGACCACGATGGCGCCCTCGATCCGCATCTGAATCGCCACCCGCTGAATCTTGGCCACAACCGCGCCAAATATGCTTCGCGTGGCCGTCAAATATACCGCATCCAGCGCAAGCATAATAATTGATATTAGCAAAATTGTTTTCCACATACTATACACATTCCGCATATAATATTTAGCAACGTCTAATATTTTGGTATAGTATATTATAGTATATAAATGAACTACAATCCACATAATATAATGCCCGGCGACCCATCGGCGCTTTCATCGGGTCTGATTGCTGGAGTTCATAGAGAACCTCTAATTCGCGAATCCGAAACCCTAAATGATATAAACAACCGCATACAAAGTCGATATTTTTCTGATTTTCCATTGGAACCTAATTTCTCTTCACGCCCTGTTTCTACAAAATACAATTTGATGCCTACCGTCACCACGAACACAAATCCTGCGCCGAGAGTTCCAATCAAACAATATGTTCAACATATTCCCGCCTTTAATTTCAACCCCGCCACCCGCAATGGGCCGTGGAGAACCTATGCGACCAATGTAGATACCGAATCGGTCTTGAGAAACCAGACGATGGCGCTCCAGCGATCGTCACAGGCAGTGTATGTGCCCAGTACGGAGAGTGACCTCTATAATGTGCGCATTGTAAGTCGCCCCGTAGAACAGACATATAGCCATTTGTTTGATAAGCCCACATTTGAGCAATCTCACCATGCAAATTTAGATAAAAGAATCGGCGCTGACCGTTTCAACAACGACACGCGTCTTCAGTTAAAACAACCAATTTAAGTATTAAATCGCGATATTTATCATATGTATTTATTGTATAGATTCATATAATAAACATGACCTGGACAGACAATTTTTTTCATAGCAAAACTTTATTCTATATGTTGGTAGTATTGTCGCTCGCCGCAATTGTCTTTCAGATTTACAAAGCCGCGACTCCTAAATTAGAGGGCTTCGCGCAAATCGAGAAATTCGTGCTGAAAAGAGACAACGCAGCGTATGATGATTTTTACGCGAAGATTTACGATAGCATCCATCTTCCTGATGCTCGCATTGATAAAGAGCTGGTAAGAATTCTGGACGCGACCAGCGCAACTGAAGATAGCGTGTTTTTGGATGTGGGATGTGGAACCGGGTGTGCGACTAACGCACTCATCAAATCTGACCGCACCGCATTTGGTGTAGACAAATCGGTTGCGATGGTAAATGTTGCGAAATCCAAATACGGTGATTCATTGCCTGTCCGACAAGGCGATGTGTGTGAACCAATGCTGTTTGAACCGCGCACGTTCTCGCATATTTTGTGTCTCTATTTCACCATATACGAAATACAAGATAAACCAGTGTTTTTCACCAACTGCCGATACTGGTTGAAGAATGGCGGACAATTGGTTCTACATTTAGTAGATAAAAAACGATTCAATACGGTTGTGCCGGTGGGACATCCCGCACTCGTAGATAATCCGCAAAAATATGTGAATGAACGCATCACCAAGACAAATGTGGATTTTGGTGATTTCAAATACCAGGCCAAATATGATATACCCGAAAAATGTATTAGGGCCGAGATGTGCGAAACATTCACGGACGTGGCCACGCAAAATCGGCGACAAAACGACAAAACCCTTTATATGGAAGAGGCGGATGATATTATTAAGATGGCGCAGCGATGCGGATTCTCTCTACACGGAAGGATAGATATGGGGACGATTATAAACGATGAATATCAGTTTCTATATATCCTTGAATAAAAAGACTCGCTCTTTTGTGAATAAAAAGACCCAAAGGTCTTTTGAATTTTACTTAATTAATTTTTAAATATGCTAATAAATATGCTAATAAATATGCTAATAAATATGCTAATAAATATGCTAATAAATATGCTAATAAATATGCTAATACAAATAATAATACAAATAATAATATTTTTATTTACCTCCTACCTTTCGTGAAATTGAGAATGTTAATACAGAGCCTTCAATTGGGAAAGCTTCTTCTTTTGCTTCAGTGCTTGTCTCTTTTACGGTCGCTTTGCTTGCCTCCACCTCTTCAAGCTCGTCCGCTTCTGTTTCAGCATCAAACGCCATATCAAGAATCGACACAAATTCAAGATGCTCATTAAACGCCTTTTCTTCGGCGTCATAGTGCTTCATTTTGGCGAACCATTCATCAAAGTTAATCTGCTGCTGCTGCAAATAAACATCTTCGTCATAATTCTTTCTAGCTTCAATGCGCTCTCTATTGTTTCGAATTAAACGCGAAACGAGGTCTCTCTGTTTAGATGTCTGAGGACTCGGGACTTGACCGGCTACAAAACAATCAGCCAAAACGGGATCTTCAATATACTTGGCGAAATTTGCTGTGAAGAATTTTCCTGTCCTCTGGTCATGCGTAAACTGAACATAATTCATGATTTGTTCCTCAGACAGTTCAGGATACAATTTATGAAGGGTTATACACGCAACCATTCCGGCACGTCCGTGTCCGCCGCCGCAATGTAAATATACCTTCTTCCCATCGAGAATCAATGCGACAAGTCTATCCGACAAATCATCAATTATCTTGTCGCCAATCGTACTCATATCTTGAATCGGCTGATGAATAAACTGTTCATCCTGATTCAAATATTTTTCATATTCGTCATATATATCCCATTTAATGCACTTTCCATACTCGTCATTCAGGCAACAATATACGGTTACGCCGAGACCGCGCAAAATTTCGATGTTGTTTTTTGTGGGATATGCGCCAACAATGAGAATGTTGTTGGGTATTAGCTGATTCGATTCGAATGAGCCGCCAAAATATTTCGGGTCATATCCTGAACCAAAATTGATGCGCGAGTCTCTTATCCAATTATCCGATTTGTGTAATTCGAGCACAGGTAAAGTGATCTTTGTCTCTGTTTTTTTGTATTCGTTTTCAATCTTTTCTTTCAATCCAATGCTGGTTTTAATTGTCTCCTTTGTCTCATTATTCATTATAAACGCAAATTCGAACCCATCTTTAAAGATGGCGTTCAATAAGCTTTCGTTTGCCTTCTCAATCGTCTCGGTGCTTCCATACAAACCGGGAGTAACACTGGTGTTTGCGAATCCGAATGCGCCGAATATGTTGAAATTAGTCGCGTCGCTGCTTACGCCGGCGTAAATATCGTATTTTGACGTGCTAGTGTTCATTTTTAAAGTGTTACTTGTAGATCGTGTTACTTAGTAATCGTTTTATTAATATTGTTGGTTTTTAAAGAGCCAAGCTAAACTTTTATATATGCTTTTATTATATTCATAAAACTGGTGTTCAATTTTATGAATTTTTGACGACACGCGTACCCTTCGCAATATAAAGTTTGATGTGTGAAAAGTCGTCCATCATTTGATAAATTTTCCATAATATATACTATTTCCATAATATATATTCCGCGAATAATGCGCAAAACAACATTGGATAATGGGTTTAGGTTATTATATGAAAAGGCCGCACCCGGCTCTGAAACAGCCTCTATACAAATTTTCTGCGACATCGGAAGCATCCACGAGCCTGAGAAATTTAGAGGCGCCGCCCATTTCATAGAACATATGTGTTTCAAGGGCACTAAAAAAATACCAAAATCTAGAGATATTGTGCTTAATTTTGAAAAATACGGTTCCAATGTGAATGCGTTTACCGACCGGCGATATACATGTTATTATGTGGATATACAGAAGGACCGTGTCGCATCTAGTATTCACGTTTGGGCAGATATGTTGCTCAATTCTATTTTTGACGAACGCGAATATGAGAAGGAGCACGATGTTGTAAGAGAGGAAAACGAGCGCTCGGTAAATGACTACGAATCAATCTGTTTTGAAACCGCCGACCAGCAATTGTATGCGGGATCACCATATGAGCATGAGGTCGACAATATCAAATATCATGAGGGTAAACATCCACTTATGCGTGAAACCGTCTTTGAATTCTATAAAAAATATTACGTGCCGTCACGAATGATTTTGAGCATTTGTTGCCCGAACTCGTTTGAATCCGTGAAGAACGCAGTTGAAAAATCCGATTTTGCGAAACCGCAACATGAGGCGTCGGTGTTTCCGCCATTGATTCTTGCCTTAACCCCACAATCAAGCATCATTTATAAATTTAATACTAAAAAAAGTGTTCCGACAACGCACATTTGTATAGGATTTCGCACGTGTTCCGCACACAACCTAGATCGATACACACTCAAGATGCTGAAAACCATTCTTGGTGGTAAAATGAGCAGCCGTCTATTTACTATTCTGCGGGAGGAAAATGGACTTACCTATAGTTCGGCCGTTTATACGGATTACTACGAACACAGTGGTGATTTCAAAATATACGCTGAATGTGATACAGAAAAAGTTTTCAAGAATGGCTCCACCCTTGGCGTGTTCCCGCTTCTTTTAAAACTTGTTCAAGATTTACTGAAACACGGTGTGGATGAAGAGGAATTGCGGTTAGCAAAATCGTATAAAAAAGGAAACTATGTTTTGAAGAAAGATTTCTGTAGCACCAAGGCATTCTATAACGGCGAAAATGAAATATATCAGATGGAAAATCCTGTTCCGTATGATAAGAAATATGAAATGTATATAGAGCCTGTAACAAAAACGCAGATTGACACGGCTATTCGAAAATACTTTGTTCGAAATGGGATGGTTGTGTCGATTGTGAGCAATTCGTCTCTTAACAGTAAAAGAATCGTTCATATGACCGAGGATGAAATGCGTTAACCGTCCATGTGAATTATTTACGAATATAGAATGCGTCTCCCCAACGAGCACTTCCTGCCCATACGGTTTCAACACGGTGTAATCCAAATTTTAATAAGTATTCATCTATTTCGGTTATAAGAGCACAATTTTTATATACATAGTCCGAATTCACCTCGGTGTATATGTATTCAACACTAGACAAATAGGTTTCCATCCCTTTTAATGCTTTCAATTCGGCTCCCTGAATATCTAGGTTTAAAAAATTATATTTAATATTATAAGTTGAAATAATATCACTTAATAATTTTGTTTGCGTTTCAAAAAAATGTGTGTATTTAATA
>Ga0247722_10000120_pt1 | contig 46550 bp, 62 predicted proteins | sample MSEWelMarce3H_FC_FD_189094 | JGI IMG/M metagenome (GOLD analysis project Ga0247722, IMG submission 189094) | Subsurface sediment microbial communities from gas well in West Virginia, United States - MSEEL Well Study Marcellus 3H_FC | ecosystem: Environmental > Terrestrial > Deep subsurface >... | reverse complement strand
GTTTCTTTAGGTAGAAGCGGATCTTCTTGAAATTGATCCTTCCTCTTTAAAGGTGAAGGACATCCAACTTTTGCCTTTGTCTCCCACCATTCGACTAATACTGGATAATTTAAAGATTTGCTATATACAGCAGTGTAATTTGTGTGTTTTAATCTTATTGTGTCCTGTGCGTTTATAATTCCACTGACAAAAAGAAATAAGATGATGCATGTTTTCCCCATTCTGTTATGTTTTCATTTATATATCGGGATTTGACTTAAAAACTGGTGTAATTTTGATATATAGCTTATCCGGCTGACCCTCTGAGGTCAGGTTTTAGGACCGGAATAGTTACGGCTATAATAAAGGTTGGAATTCGCTACTCCAACCTTTTTCATTTTGGATATATAGAAATATGGAAATAATAAAATCTTTTAAATTATTTGGATCGATAGTAAACGAGAATGTTTATAGACCCTATGTGAGATCTCTCGAAGGACTTGATTCATATAAGAAATTTTCAGAATGGGCTGAGGTTAAACTTGAGCAGAATAGCCAGGGTAAATACACAAAGATTACAGTTTACCCAAATGGAGAAGATGAACCAACATTGGTTTATGAGCTTAGAGAAATGCCAGGATCGTCGAATGATAAGATAAAGATTGGACTATACCAATTCAGAGATTTTAATTGGGAATATCTGATGGGATATTCAATATCAACATCCTCAGATTACAATTCGATTTTTTCTGGTATAGAAAAATTAGCTCTGAAGGAGCTTTATGGCATCGATATATCACATAGAAAGTTTCTGATGTCCCCAGAAAATCTCGAACCAATAGAGGATTCGGAAAATCCTGATCTAATGCCTTCTTTAATATCAAGAATACCTGAATGGAAGGTAATTAAATACTTCAAAGAAAACCCAACTTTAATTTATATGCTTCATAACTGTCCAGATCTAAAGAAAAAGATCATGGATAAAGCAAATATAAATGACTATTCCAGAATAGGTAGAGCATTAAAAAACGGACTTATATAATGAGAAATATTAAATTGTACGAAGAGGTAAACAATAAATCCGACATGATGGGATTTGTTTTTTATATTCAAATAACAGGTCGAGACGTATCAACAATAGGTTATCTTGCAATTGTTGCCAATAATTTTTTCGATGCAGCAGTTAGACTGATGGAAGAATTCATAGAGGGACAAGACATTGAGAATCTCGATTATGTTGGATATAATGAACTGATGGATACCATTGGTGAGTTTGGTTCACCGGAAATGGATAATTTTGACCATGATGGATGGTGTGGGCTTAAGCCGAGAAACAATGAACCATATTCTATCTGGATTGATAGTAGAAATCCATACATTATATCTGCACGTTTGAATGAAATTTTCACCAATTCTGCTGAGATATTTACTAGAGGTAGGAAAATTGATGTTGATTTTAATAAATGTATTATTGATTCACTTATTAAATCACCATATGATATAGCAAGATTCTCTGAACATTCAGATCTACCCAAAATTCTCGATAGTCTTCCTAACAGGGAGAAATACGAAAAGATAATAAGGGCAAAGAAATCTATTAGACTTACTTAGCCCCTATTTGAATTGCACTTCCTATTTATTCTATTCTTCTATTAACAAGTATCCCCAATCCGTAGGATTCTTTATAATTGTGGAATTCTAAATCGAAATTATTCGCTAATTCCTGACATGCCCTCTTAACCTCAGTGAATGATTCAGTATCGTGAAAAATTGTTACCCTAGAATGTTGAACTGCCCATTCTCCACACTCGTAGGTGTGTTCAAAGTCATGAACTATATCTATATGTGTTAATCCGTATATTTCATCATTATCCTTAATGAAATCCTTATAGTCTGATTTTATTATTGAGATATTTTTGAATGGTTCTAGATATCCTAATGTTTGCATCAGATGGTCATTCTTTAACCCACTGTGTATATCACCAGTAAATATATCAACACCTATTACCTCATCAAAGTATGCGGACAACGCAGAAGTTGAATATCCATACTCGACACCAAATTCTAAAGCTTTTGCTGTATTAACACTGAATCTTTCAACTATATCTTTTAGTATAGTTGGTATATTTCCCCATGCTGAACCCATTGGTTGCTCTGCTAATTTTGGGTAATCTCTATTATTGGGTATGTATTCTATTTCCATTACCTGTTTTTTTATTTCTGTTTTATATTCTGATGACTTTCCAGATTCTATTGCCTCCACTACATCTTGCCATGTTATGGATTTGCTACATTCGAATTGCTTGGCTGTTCCTTTATTTATCGGACACCAATTCCAATCGCTTGGGTCAAGTCGATGTGTATTAAAGCATCCATTACACACAGAGTCATTGAATACCCTTATGACGTTACCATCAATTGGTTCCGTTATCGGCTTACTAAATCCGGATATAATTACTGTTATTTTATCTAGAGCCCATGATAGCCAGCTTATACCAGAACTTATGCCTATAAACATCTCACAATTACTTAGATATTTTATCAGGGTATCCATTGAGTTATCTTCCATATAGATTGCACCCTTTGGATTTTTATTTCCCATATACCCATCTTCCTCGGAGCTAACTATAACAACCTCATACCCTCTGGACCTCATATAATCCGTTATATCCTGCCATCCGCCTGGATTATTCCAATATTTTGCCTGTGCAGTAGAATGTATCCCTAGACATACATATTTATGTTCTATTGGTCTTTGTGTACCTCTTTTTATTATTGGTTTTATTGTGCTTGATTGAAGCCCAAGTATGTCTGAAGATGCTGATTGTAATGGTATATTTTTAAAGTCTCTCGGGTTTTTATTTGGATTGAAATCTACATCGCCATAGAACCAGCCTATGGAGTATGTTGCATAAGATTCAACAGTTTCACCGGGATTAACAAATGATATTCTCTTATATGCATCAGTATCGAATAGGAAATTCTTAAATGTACTCAATGAGATCATGCAATTATGAGTCTCTGCAAATTCATTTACATGGGGCATCCATGCTAGGGTGTCACCTAGAGAGGAAGAATCAAGTTTTATCATTATCATCTTGCCAATTGGATCAAATAAATCTGTATGCATCTCTCCCGTTACAGTGTTCTGAATTTCTATTCTCCATTTCACATAGTATTCTATTGAGCATTTACACCAGCAATTTTTATTTATACTCGTTTGATATAGGGTTTTGCCTGTGGAGTCATCAATAAATGATATATTATATGTGAAATCCTCGCCATCCAATATTTCGACAAATGGACCGTTGTTATAATCTATTCTGAATTCTGTTTTTTTCGCCTCTATTCTATTGTTATCCATACCCCTTATCAGATCTATATTTCTTATTTCAAATTCACCTATGCAATTTTCCATATTGATTATATTCTCGAATGCTTTATTAGCATCCGTTATAACAACTCCTGATATAACGTCATTCTCTTCCACTTTTATGAAATGCATTCTGCCACGTTCTATGTTTAATGAACTGCTTTCCGTTTTTATCGTTACGTCTTTCTTACCGTCAGTAAAAATGTAGTATGATTTGTTAAATCTTCCACCAATGCAACCCGATTCTGACATCCATCTATTAGGTAATTCAAACAGGTTTATTGTGTTTCCTCCCCTTATTTTTTCTATATTAGAGAGATCGTATCTTAATCCAGAATTAGATACAGCAGAACCTATGACATCTTCTAATATAGATACATTTTCGTCGGAGTAGAATTTCTTCTTGGAGTTTATATGCTTAATTGCTTTACCCAGATTTGTATTTGATGAGAAAAATCCTGTATTTATTGATAATCCACCATACGAATCCCATTTGTAACCAACCACATCATTGGTGTCAAGTAGTTTTGAGTGTCCGTCTAGTGTTTCGTAATTTATAATATAATCATAGTTTACAAAATGTATCTTTTCAAATCCATTATATTCCGCAAGGGCGAGACCATTTTTTATAAGCTTGAGAGCTGCATAGCTGTGATTATACTTAAATGGTACAACAACCCTGAAATCAGCATAGTCCCAGTATGTAAATAACATATGCCCTGTGTATATTTTTGATTCCTTATTGTAGACCACCGGATTCTCTCTGTCTATTATAACATAGTCGCACATCGATAGTATTTCATTGGGCACATCTATGTGGGATGACAAGATCACGGAGAATCCATTTTCTTTTGTGCTCTCTATATTTTTCCTTAATATCGATATTTTCTCTTCTGTGTCGGAATGTGACATTATAACCACAACCTCACTTGCTTTTAATGCTTTCTTTAGTTCTCTGATCCCATCCAATCCAATTTTGGTCCAGTTGAAATTTTTCTGAATGATTTTAGACTCCTTTAAAGCGATTTTTTTATTAAGCCTGTAGTTATCATAGCAATCAAGTAAAACCCTCTGTAAGTCACTAAAATCAGGTTCTGCGTAGAGACCAGGGGTGTCACCTGCGAATCCAAGATCTCTACCAACATTAGCGGATAGCTCTCTCGATATTTTTACCGGATTACCCAGTCCTCCAGCAAACTCCAGCTGTGCTCCCCAATTGGAATAGATTGCTGGAGTGCCTGCTGCCATGGCTTCGATTAATGGTATATTCCAGCCCTCGCTTCTTGCACATGTGATAAGTACATTGCCATTTTTTATATGGTCTATGTACTCCGATCTTGTGGGGAAGTGAATGACCCTGATCCTATCATCAACCAGGCCATAGTGTTCTAGTCTTTCTTCTGTTGATGAAAATCCATCTATAGAGTAGGGATTATCTGCACTTAATATGAGCTCAATATCATTATTATCCGGAAATGCCTTGATGAATGATTCTATAATCTCGGGAAGAGCCTTTCTGTAATCCCATCTACCAAAAAATAAAAATCTGAATTTATCATTCTTTGGCTCCGATTGTTCGAAGAATGCCGAATCAACACCCTCATTTACTATTGATATTCTTTCCGCAGGATACCCCTGCTTGATTGCCATTTCCTTGTGCCATAAACTAACAACCCATAGATAATCAAATTTTAGAAGTTGGTTAAAGAAATTCTGTTCCAGTTCTGTGCTTTCCCAGACTGTGTATGCAATTTTAATTGGTGCTGTATAATTATCATAGAAGTATTTATGATGCATGTCCATTAGAACTATATCAACATCAGGAACGAATCCCTCTGGTGATTTCCATTTCGTACCTGGAAATGAATGTGAAATTTCATAATCTGATTCATTGCCATCAGAATCGCTTAGAGTTATAAGATCGAGTATGGATCGATCAATATCATCAAATTCAGGATTGGAATCCCATGTGTAGTTACGTATTCTTAGATTGGTGTGTTTTGAGAGTTCTCTAAAGAAATTTCTTGCATGTGCAGCAAATCCGGTGTGTCCAAGGTAGCAAGTGTGAGCCCTAACTTTTATCATTAAATCCTTTTTGTTTTTATACGGAAAGATCTAATTAATGTTCCTTATTGAGTTATGAATTATGTTATTGGAACGGAGGAGTTGGATGATCATATCCTCCCCTGTCTATATTCAATGTCCATGTTATTTTTACTTGTGCATCGATATTTGCAGAAAATCCAGCAACAAATGATATTCTACATTTGTCTAGATATAACCCAGTTGGTATCTTATAAGTAATACTCCAGCAAACAAAATTTTTGATAAATTCAAAATTCTTAGTGGATGAGATACCATATGCAGTCTGAAACCCACCTCCACTAACATTTTCACAATCCACATACTCCAAAGCCGCTCCAAATGCGGTACCATCATTAGCATCCATACATGTGGCAGTCCCACATAATGTTACTAAATCTCCTGGTATTAGATCTATTGGATTTTTTATTGCACAATTAGCAAGATCTATATCTATTGGATCCGTATATTCCCTTGTTATCTGGGTTAATACATTAAGACTACATCCATTCCATCCACATTTGCTATCGCCTATATAGAATTGTTCATTTTGGAAAGCATTAGCTGTTGCATTAAATATTCCCGACGATGAGCCAATGAGCATATACTCATGTGGAAATTTAACTATTGGATAATGTGCCATTTTTTATATTATATTTTAATAAGCGTTGGACTATGGGGCCGGTTATGATCGTTAAAAGCCTCGTGAGGCCAATAATGGACGTTGGGTGCCCCGTAGTACCCCCAATAGACGTGTCCAGCCCCATAGATCCAACTCTTATTTATGGTAATCTTGTTTCAAACCAACATTGTAAATGATCTTGTAGATAATTTACACTTATATCACAAACAGGTCTTCCGTATATACTGCTTGCTTCGAAGTTATAGGAGAATGGATGATTCATATGTGATATCTTAATTATCTTACTTAGAGGTCCAGAATATATTTCCCATCTTGATTTTCCTGTATTATATATCGCTTGTATGTACCTGAATGCAATATAATATGGTGTATAATAGGGAGAGTACGGATATCTAACAGTTGCTCTATTCGCTCCACCCCTATTAAAACCAACTGATGGGACAAAGGTTGATAAAACATTTCCTGTATTGGATGAATCTATATATTCTACATCCTGCAGATGAAAACGATTTTCAAGCATCTTCCATACTGGAAGAACCTCATTTGCTGAACTCACTTTAAAGTAATTTTTACGCTCCACACCCAATGTCATCCCGCCAGGAGCATATGCACCATTATTATTTCTAACCCAAAAATTTTGGGGCCATACCGGGTCCCATGTTGACATAAATGCACCAGCTTCAACGTAAGATGCTCCCGTTGTGTTGTGTGAATTACTTTTTGGCATCCTTCTATAGTGAACCATTTCAACATAGATATTATTGTTTTCGAGCTGGTCTGTACTTAGATCATTTGCTACCACAACCGGGAATTTGTGCAACACAAATGTTCCGCCGGATCCGCCGGTGAGTTTATTTACCCAGCTTATGTTTTGTATTACAGGATTAGATCCGCTTATTCCCTGTAATATCACCTTCGGTGCAGGAAGAGGTATAATACCACTACCGCTACCTGCTCCTGAAGTTCCTGATTCCCCCATCGGACCAAATACACAGTTTTTTATACCAGCTGTGGGCGATGATAATAGGTAAAAAGATGAATCAAGATATAATGCAGCACCAATTGCTCTTGCTACTATTCTTTGTAACACACCATCCTTCCAATATCTTATATTAAAACCATCATACGTAATCGATAATACAGTGTCTGTTGTATATGTACCAAATGATCCAATAGGGGAGGAAGATTCATAAATTTCAACGCCTCCAGTGTTTGTAATATACCAAGCATAATCAATGGAACCAAACGAAGCATCCAGTGTCGGGTTACTATCTAATCCAACCATTATATAATTAACGGTGGAACTTGGTTGAAATGACATATAAGCTCCTCTAGCATATCCCTCCAGTGAATATACCTGTCCATCCCAAGTAAAATCATTACCTGTTGCTTTATAGAAAGTGTTTGAATTTCCACCATAAGTAACTCCTCCACTAAATAATGGTGTCCAATTACCAACACCTCTTATCCCCGATGTTCCACTAGTTCCTGATGATCCAGAAGTACCAGAACTACCAGATGTTCCTCTAGTACCACTAGTACCTGAACTTCCACTGGTGCCACTAGTTCCTGATGTTCCACTAGATCCAGAAATACTCGAACCAGATGTACCTGAAGTACCTGATACAGCATAGGATAGACAAACATATGGATTACTCAAATCAGTAGGTGTCCCAATTGATGATAATGTTGCAACATTTATTGCATAATTATCAAAAGTTGTTGTCCCATTTCCCGGAATTAATACAGGTGTGCTTGTTACCCTATAAATACCATATGATGGAATTGAAAATGACTCATTTATAACCTGTATGATTGATCCTATTGATATATTTGCCACCCAAGAGGAAACATTATTTGTTGGCTGTAGTGTACCTGAATATGGAGTTGGCACATACGAGGTTGCGCTCAAATATAATAGTGTGGTTGAATAAGTTCCACCATTTGGGAAAAATGTTCCTTTAGCAGTAGTTGCTCCTACAGGATTATATCTTATTGTATTTCCACCTGCTAAACCAGAAGAACCTGATGATCCTGAAGTACCTGAGGATCCACTAGTTCCTGAGGATCCTGAAGTACCTGATGATCCACTAGTTCCTGAGGATCCTGAAGTACCTGATGATCCACTAGTTCCCCTAGTTCCTGAAGTACCTGACGATCCACTAGTTCCTGAGTTTCCGCTAGTTCCCGAAGTACCTGATGATCCACTAGTTCCTGAAGCACCATTGACCCCCGGAGCTCCAGAAGTACCTGAGCTTCCACTAGTACCAGAGGATCCTGAAGTACCTGAGCTTCCACTAGTTCCCGAAGTACCTGAGCTTCCACTAGTCCCAGAAGAACCCGAAGTTCCCCTAGTTCCTGAAGTACCTGATGATCCACTAGTTCCAGATGATCCGGAAGTACCTGATGATCCGCTAGTTCCAGAGGATCCTGAAGTACCTGAGCTTCCACTAGTTCCCGAAGTACCTGAGCTTCCACTAGTTCCCGAAGTACCTGAGCTTCCACTAGTCCCAGAAGAACCCGAAGTTCCCCTAGTTCCTGAAGTACCTGATGATCCACTAGTTCCAGAGGATCCGGAAGTACCACTAGTACCAGAGGATCCCGAAGTACCTGAGCTTCCATTAGTTCCTGAAGTACCCGAACTCCCACTGATTCCTGACGAACCTGATGAACCTGAACTTCCGCTAGTACCTGAACTTCCACTAGTACCACTTGTTCCACCCCCAACAATTAAAGCCGCAGTAAACCATGTACCTGAACTGGCTCCATTTATATTTTGGGATGTTGTATTACCTGTGAATGCTGTAGCTTCAACATAATCGGTAGAGCCATTAAAATATGTGATAATGTCAATTTCTTGACCGTAACCTGCGCCTGTAACAATTTGAGTTTGTTGAATAGCTACTTGGGTAGTACCATTCTGTCTAATCTGAATATTACTTTGATTGTTTGTAACAGCACCTGCATCCCACCATACTGCAAGTTGCAAATTATAATACCCTGCAATAGTTGGCTGAAATTTGTTAGATGACCACCAGTTTTGAGGATCAAATTCATCTATAAATGTAACTACATTATCGGTTCCATTAGGTATCGTTTGTATACTTCCACCTTTAACAGCTTTCATTACATAATCGGATGAAACTAATCCTGTTGGTGATGTTCCACTGGTTCCTGATGAGCCAGAATTACCTGAAGTACCTGAGCTTCCACTAGTACCTGAAGTACCTGAGCTTCCACTAGTACCTGAAGTACCAGAACTTCCACTAGTACCTGAAGTACCTGAGCTTCCACTAGTACCTGAAGTACCACTAGTACCGGAAGAGCCTGAAGTACCTGAGCTTCCACTAGTTCCGGAAGAGCCTGAAGTACCTGAGCTTCCACTAGTTCCTGAAGATCCGCTAGTTCCGGAAGAGCCTGAAGTACCTGAGCTTCCACTAGTTCCTGAAGTTCCAGATGATCCTGAAGTTCCGCTAGTTCCCGATGTACCTGAGCTTCCACTAGTTCCTGAAGAGCCCGAAGTTCCCGAAGTACCTGAGCTTCCACTAGTTCCAGATGATCCTGAAGTTCCTCTAGTTCCTGAAGTACCTGAGCTTCCACTAGTTCCCGATGATCCCGATGTACCTGAACTTCCACTAGTTCCGGATGATCCTGAAGTACCTGAGCTTCCACTAGTTCCTGAAGTTCCAGATGATCCTGAAGTTCCGCTAGTTCCCGATGTACCTGAGCTTCCACTAGTTCCGGATGATCCTGATGTTCCCGATGATCCAGAAGTACCTGAAGTACCTGAACTTCCACTAGTTCCGGATGATCCTGAAGTACCTGATGATCCACTAGTACCTGAAGTTCCTCTAGTACCTGAAGTACCAGAACTTCCGCTAGTTCCAGAAGTACCTGAACTTCCACTGGTTCCTGAAGATCCTGATGTTCCCGATGATCCAGAAGTACCTGAAGTACCTGAACTTCCACTAGTTCCAGATGATCCTGAAGTACCTGATGATCCACTAGTACCTGATGAACCTGAAGTTCCTCTAGTACCTGAAGTACCAGAACTTCCGCTAGTTCCAGAAGTACCTGAACTTCCACTGGTTCCTGAAGATCCGCTAGTACCCGATGAACCTGAAGTTCCGCTAGTGCCTGAAGTACCTGAACTTCCATTAGATCCAGAAGTACCAGAACTTCCACTTGTCCCTGATGTTCCGTATCCCGCTCCTAATGATGTAATAACGTAAGAATAGTATTGATTACCTTCAGTATAAAATGTAACCGGGTGATCACCACTTGATTGATCAACAACATAAACATTAACGATCATCCTGTCTGTAGTCAAAATGTTTGTTGTTGGTAAAACTAAATCAACATAAACCTCAACAGGTAAAACATTACTAATCCAGCCTATTAGAACCTGATTGGTTGATATTGGTGTACCTGCATATGGTATACCTGCGCTATCTGCTAATTGTATAGTACAAAAAGTATCAGTGTTAAATCCTGCACCACCTTTTAAGAAATGTAAATGGAATCTTTGAGTACCTGCGGGTATAAGTGTAACACCTAATCCAGAAGCATCTGTTATGAATGTTCTAACTAAAACAGGTGTTGAACCAGTTGTTGAGGTTGAAACTGTTTGGGTTGACGCCGATGTTGGATCCTTGTCAATTTGCTTGTATGTTAGTGGAGTTTGTGTTACTGACTCGTTGAAATAGTATATTTGACCTGCTGCAATACCTGACTCCCCGCTAGTACCTGATGAACCTGAGCTTCCACTAGTTCCGGAAGTACCTGAACTTCCACTAGTACCAGATGAACCTGAAGTACCGGAGCTTCCGCTAGTTCCTGAAGTACCTGAAGTACCAGAGCTTCCACTAGTCCCTGAAGTACCGGAGCTTCCACTAGTTCCTGATGATCCACTAGTTCCTGAGGTGCCTGAACTTCCACTAGTACCTGATGATCCTGAGGTGCCTGAACTTCCACTAGTACCTGATGATCCTGAGGTGCCTGAACTTCCACTAGTACCTGATGAACCTGAAGTGCCTGAACTTCCACTAGTACCTGATGAACCTGAAGTACCAGAGCTTCCGCTAGTACCAGAAGTACCAGAGCTTCCACTAGTTCCTGATGATCCACTAGTTCCTGAAGTGCCTGAACTTCCACTAGTTCCTGATGATCCACTAGTACCAGAAGTACCAGAGCTTCCACTAGTTCCAGAGGTACCAGAGCTTCCACTAGTTCCAGAGGTACCAGAGCTTCCACTAGTACCTGAACTTCCATTAGATCCTGAAGTACCAGAGCTTCCACTAGTTCCTGATGAACCTGAATTTCCACTAGTTCCCGAAGTACCAGCAGGACCGACTGTTCCACTAGTTCCCGAAGTACCAGCAGGACCGACTGTTCCACTAGTTCCTGAAGTACCGCTAGTACCTGTTTCACCAGATTCTCCGCTAGTCCCTGATGTACCCGAAGTACCAGTTCCACTACCGCCGCTTCCGGATGTACCCGAAGTACCAGAAGTACCTCCTCCACCAGATATATTTGCCAGTAGCCACTGATAGCCGCTCCAGATCCACAGCTGTTGTATGCCGTTATCTGAGGATAAAAATGCTTGACCTATTCGGGGTGATTGTGGATATTGAGCCAATTTGTAACTTTAATTTAATCTATATATCCCTTATTTTTTTGGTTGGATATTGGACTTATTTGATATTATATAGGCTTGATGTTTACGTATTGTAAACTATTCAATAATAGGTTCAATTGGTTCCTCCCATTCTGGGGTTGAAAGGATCCCAATTATTTCATCGTAAGTGTATGGACCTTCCTTTGTATTCAGTGATTCAACTGAGACTGGTATGAATTCACCTTCCCATTTGACGAATGTTTTTTCACCGTCCAATGATTTTCTAACTGTGCTCTCTGATGTTTCCAGGACTTCATTAAAATTAATATTAGCCAGTTCACTAACATTAAAAATCATAAATTCTCTATTATTATATTCTTCCATTATAATCCATATCTTGATTTTGTTGCGTTGTATATTGTTGTTATTTCTGTTTGTGTTAAAATCGTATTATATACGCGGATATAAGATATATTGCCATTGAAAAAGTTTTGGTTAATACCACCACGTCTTCCTATATCATTACCACCGTTAGAATTCCATGAAGCAATTATAAAAGATTTTACCACTGAGTTTTCGATAACACTGTTTAGATATAAAGTAACAGTTGATATATTCACAGTTACCACCATTTGATACCATGAACCAATATTAAGGGTGGTTATCCCATTCAGATCGAAATTGTTTATATCCGCTATCTCTGTACCTCTAAAGTTTATCACATTCCCAGAAACACCAAACCAGTTATCGCTTCCATTAGCAACACACCCATAAATATTGTACATACCTCCGGTGACGGATAATTTTACCCATGCTATGATGGTAAATGTATTTCCTAAATTAATTGATCCATTGATGGGAATATAATCATCAACGCCATCGAACCTCCAGCTACCATCACCATCACCAACATACTGAACCCCATTTGTCAGTGTCCCGTTATAACCATTACCACTAATATCGTAAGCTGTTATTGCTGATGTTGCATAAAGATTTGTATTTTGTGCCTCCAATGATAATATAAGTCCACTAGTTGGGATAGATCTCTGTAGACCTGCATAGTAATTTTGAAGTATTTCTGTGGCTGAAAGAGCCCTATTATAATACATAAATGAGCTAATACTTCCAGGGTTACCAGTGGAGCTTGGTCTTATAGCTGGTATTAATGTTCCATTTCTGCTCCATGAGGTTGACCCTGGTGGCCAGGTAGATGAGTTAATTAATACGCCATCCCTATAGGCAGCAACATTTCCCAAACTATCAAACGTATAAGCAATCTGATATCTTTCCCCTGGTAAATATGTACCGCCTAATAATCTAGCCCCGATATTGGTATATATTAACCAACTATAGCTATTTACACCAAAATTAGTATTCCTATATAGATATATTAAATTATTTGTAGTTCCCCCGTCGCTAAATAATATGGTTGATACTGAAGTGTTCAATATAGGGAAAGTCATATCAATAATAAAAGTACCATTTTGCGGTGACCCTGCGGTAAATGTATTAATTGGTAATCTGCATACATCATCAGTACCATCAAAAACTAGTGAACCTCCATTTACGCTGCTATACGAAACACCATTTACTAGATTACCATCGATCATGTTACCACTTAAATCTTTCCACCCCGTCCCACCTTTAGGGTAAGATGAAACAAACCCTGCGTCCAAATTTATTACGAGCCCATCAGTCACGATTGAAGGATAGTTTCCATTAACCACCGTCATATTGCTTTGCGAGTTAATCCACGTCAAAGCTTCCACTGCAGTTGTGACATTGCCTCCTAGACCTTTAGTGATGTTAATTAAATGAGTATCATTCTGTGGAGCATAGATGGATGGTCCATTTGAGGCTTTATCTATATAGATGGTATATCCACCATTTACTGAACAGATCCCGGTATAAAATCCTGTTAAATCAGCTGGTGTCCCGTTGACTCCTATATTAAATCCACCGGATTTAATTGAGTTTGCTGACACTGGAGTGCTAAATTTTACTATATTACCCATAGTGATCTAAAAAGTATGATTGGTATTTTTAATATATGATATATATTCAAATAAATAAATCATGGAATTCAAAGGGATAGCAGAGATACTAGATAAATTCACTTTTGCGCAGAGAATATTGGCTCTGCTCATGCTTCTTATGACCATAGTTCTTATTACACTTGGTCCAAAATTAATAGATGCATTAACGGTAAGCAACACCGAATGTATAGCAGAAACAAAAAGACAAAGCATAAGAATCTCTTATCTGGAGAAGGTTGTGGATACACTTGATATAAAAATAATCTCAAATCAGAGAAAGTTTACTAATGAAATAGCAAGAAGAGAATCTGAGTTTATAGCAATGTTGGACGAGCTCAAATTTGATATAGATAAATCAAAAACAAAAAGGAATCCAAGAATACATCAACTAGAGAAGAGGGAATATGATGGCAATGACGGGGTTGGTAGTGGTTCAGATCAACCGTTAGCAATGGAGAGAATACCAGAACCTGTGAAGGTGGAGGATAATGGAATTAACGCCAAGAAGGTTGATGTTATAGTAAAGAAGATTGAAACACTTAAAAAGAAAGTTAAAAATGATGCACATTAAAATATTTGAAAATTTTGGAAGAGAAAATGATTTCCTTTCTATTTGTGATAGGCTTATAGGTGATTCCGATATATGGAAAAGAAATAAGGACAAGGTAAAGTCACTTGATCCTGATTTTGAGCTAAAGCAGATAAACGTTCCTGGTGTTGAGGCAAGCTTCGATGCAAATGAATCAAGACCAAATAATATAGTTATAGAAGTTGGACCTGGTAATGTTGACGATTCCACAATGGCACATGAGCTTATTCATGCATTGCAGTTTATAGAAAGAGGTGAATTGGAAATATTCACACAGGATGCAACAAGGGAGTTTTCATCATTATCAGATGATGATGTCTGGGAATATTTTATGCTTGCAATCTATATGAGTGATGAACTGGAAGCAGAAGCACAAAAGGTGGAGCTTAAATTTGGTTTACAGAAAACCCAAAAGGAAGTGATGGATTGGATAAAAATGAACACCCCCGAAAAAATAGCTAAGCAAATATCTTTACTGGTACCAAATGACAATGAATTTGAACTTGAAAGCTTTGATGAATTTCCGGATCTATGGGTTAGTGTTTATTTAAACTATACAGAGATTGGAATTGATAAATATCTAGAAGAACTAAAGGATAAATCGTTATTAGATTTTGTCGCTTATTATTATCTAAAATTTAGCGCATTCGTTAAATATATGGAATCATAAAAAAAGCCTGAGCATTACACTCAGGCTTTTTATTTATATCAATTTCGATTATTTGTTAAACACAACGGTGATAGTAGCACCTGTTCTTTTAGCAATTCTTGAAAGTGCATCGAAATCTGTTTCTGTTACAGCTTGTGCTGCAGAAACCATTTTTTCTTCCTTAGCAACAGGAACAGAAGTAACTTTTTCCACCGCTGGTAAATTTTTATTTTTACCCTTAGCAGCTCTCATTTTTTCCATTCTTAATAGCATAGCAGCTTTCTTGCCATCAACCTTTGGTGCTTCATTTTTTTGAGTGGCTACACCCGATTTTTTCAGTGTTGATTTTCTGATGGTAACTGCTGCTGGGGTTCTGCCCAAAAGCATACCGATAAATTTAGCAGAATTTCCCTGTGCATATAATGATAGCAATTCTTTATCTTCCTCGCTAGACCATGTTGATTTTGGTGTCTTAACCTTTACTGGATGCTGAGCTGGAGTTCTTGAAATGACTCTGATCGGTAATTCTTTTCTTTTCTTCTTGTTGTTTGTAGAAATAGATTTAGGAGCATCTATACCACTACCTTTAGATGATTTCAAACGAACATCAACATGTAGTATATGCTTTCTTGTGGTTACTGCCATAACAGTTCGACCTAGGATCTTTGCAATCTCTGCACCGGATGCTCCACCTCTTGCCATTTTGATTAATGTTGAATCATCAGCAGTTGACCAGCCTCTTCTGTTAGAAGGTGCTTTAGGATTTCTTTTAATTTCCATATTTGTTAATTTTAAATTACGATACAAATATATGAAATAATCCCGGTATAAAAAAATTATTTAGATAAAATTTCACGATATATAGATAAAATATATTGATTTATGGATAATTATATAAAACTGTATTCAGATTTCTTAAATGAAGCTGATAAAAAAAGGAGAAAGCTTTGAGGAGTTTGCTAAAACAAGATTAGCTGGTGCTGCTAAAATAACAGAAGCTGCCAAAGAAAAAGGTGGTGATGCACTTCTAACATATCATCATTTCAAGGTTAAACTTCCGGTTTATGAAAAAGCTGCCGATGGAAAATTTGATGCAGTTGAAGCAAAAGATGAGATGGAAGCTCTAGTAAAAGCTTTGGTTAAAGGAACAGCTGGATCTATAAAACTTGAACAAGTTGAATTTCAGAAACTCGTTGGTCTCATAGAGGTCTTTGGTGAATTACTAATAAGAAAAGGTGCTTAAATAAGCACCTTTTTTGTTTCGTTCAGTTTGTCATAATACTTCATCTTGATTGACTTGTACCCATGACCTCCATAGAAAATCCTATTCTTAATAACGTTCTTTGCGTCATTGCCATAGTTATCAATGAACCAATCTATATTAATGTTTGATTTGGATTGAATCCCTCCGCTAAACTCATTAAATACCTCATTCTCGATCTCCTCGATTTTAAATATTCCTTTCTCTCCTCTAAGGAATGCATGTTTAGCAGTTGTTCTTAGGTAGTTTACTACGTCTTGTCTGTTTTGTTCTTTTGTTTTCATAATTTTTGTTTTATTTTTGTTAATTTATTGTTTGTATAAGCTTAAATAAAGCTCGTTGCTTGATTATTTTTGTGTGTTTATATAAATGTGTGTGCGATGATTTTATGCCTCAAATTCCTTCCTTAATGCTTCATATTGTTTCTTTCTCTCCGCTTTTTTAATCTCCTCGTACCTTGCCCTATCCTCCTGTCGTTTCTTCTCCCTTTTGATCCTTTCTTCCTCCTCCTTTGCTTTTCTTATCCTGATATGGTCATCAAGATCCGATGTTAAATCATCAACGGTTATGTATTCAGTTATGCATTCATTATCTCCACAGGATGTCCAGCTATACTGGCAATAGAATTGTCCATCTTCCTCTATCTCAACACAGTCTGGTTTGTGTCCGGTCTTTGCAATGAATAGTTGCTCAACCCTACCCCTAATTGTTTTTAATTGTTCTGGTGTAATTTCCATTTTTATCTGATGTTTTAGTTTATTAAATTTTCGTATTGTGCTGTTACATAAGCTTCTTTTATTTGGTATCCCTCCCAGTCTAATATCTCCTGTAGTTTATCAAATTCATCCTCTGGCAGATCATCCCGTTTATCTCTGTCAAATATGCCGTTTATAAAATCCCTGTCCTTAAGTGCATCCTCCTTCTCAACATAAGATCTCTCAATGATGGTGTTCCCATTATCAGCTCTTCCCGTATTATACTTATAAATTGGTATTTTTAGTAGATATTTCATTTTATTTGTTTTTGTTTTCGTTAATTCTGTTTTCCATTTCTCCTATTGATACTCTATAGCTGTAATAGATCTCATATGGTAAATTACTAGAGACCCTATGTGAATTAACAGCGATCTTTTTAATATACTCGTCCATTGTTTCCTGAGATAGTGTGGAATAATTAATCCATGAACCTCTTTTTCTAATGTAGATCAGATACTGTAATTTAGAATATTCAATTTGATAATTTAGATATACCTCCAGTATGTCCCATAACTGCTCGACTGTTAGCATTTTATGTTCTTCCAGAAATAGAATTGTGGTTCTGATCTTCGCCATCCTAAACCATAGACCTTTCTGCTTACCAATGGCTCTTTTAAGACTCAGTTTTTTTATGGAATCTATGTTCCTAACTTTTAGAATACCCTTCATGATGTTTGTAGATTTTTTAGAGATAACGAAAGGTTGGACAAGGATTTCCTAACCTGCGGAGTGCCAAAAAAGCACGCAGAAGTATAGGCGTCAACATCAGGCTCAAAAAACAATGATGCCTCTGTGACGTGTCTGAATTTTTCGTAAAGTTTAATTAAATGTGCTTCTGATTTTGCGGAGAGACAAATTATAGAATTTGATGTCTCTTTCCATTCTTTGAACTTTGTAGGATGTTCATGTGCAAAATCTGCAATGGAGTGTGTGGACTGTACCACTTGATATCCTGGGTGGATATCAGATCTGGTGATTACTACCAGTTTTGTTTCTTGGAATTTGTTAATCTAAGTCATTGTGTTGTTTTTAATTTATTATTATATATTCAATTTTCATTTTTGTTTCACTTTTTGCAATCTTTTTTAATAAACCCGCTTATTCGTCTTTACGTCCTCACGGGTTATATGTCAAAACGGTAACGTAGATTGATAATACGTTTCACACCCGTAATGAACGTCAATAGGAACACACTTTGGACGACGACCTATTTTCTTCAAATATTGTAATTCTTTTCTTTTTGTGTCTCGCTTCTTTAAGTAATGTATCATTTTATTAAATGATTTTCCACTTCTTCCACATTGGTAGCATTTCCAAACTTTAAGTTTTATGTTTATCCTAAAGGATTTGCTATGCGGTGTACGAGGACAAACTGGACATTGCTTTGCAACATATGCACTCTTATTCTTGGTCTGTCTCAAATCAGGAATCCAGTGTCTAAATAATTCTATGTTCATATTTCTCTTTTGTGATCAGGACAGGATTCGAACCTGTTTCCGCTTTGCCATAAAGAGTCGGCCTTACCGTTACTCAACCTTGGGGAGGTGCCACCAACCAATGGTCTCCTGACCAAATTTGATTGTCTTTCCAATCTGTCACTCGTTAGATTATGCTCTCTGGACTTTATGAGTTAAGCCCTGTTAACCGTAAGCATTTCGGTTCGTCTGCAACTAAATGTAAACCTGTGACGAATTTTCCTTATCGTTTACACCTTGCTAAGTGACCAGGACAGGATTCGAACCTGTATGAAAACCATTTTCAAATTTTCTTTATTAAGACCCAATACCCGAAGGCATAAAACACTACTTAGTTGGTATCCATCGTTTTCTTAAAGAAACCCTTTATCAGCGTCTAACCAATTCCGCCACCTGGCTATTTTACTTATTAACCCCCTGTTATATCGTCAACAGCATCTGATAAATCATCAGCCGCACTCGATAAAAGGTTTTTAGTTGTGTCCGCTTCTTCTCCTGTTGCAACATTTACAGCATCTTTAACGATTGCCACCGGTGTTAATACCGTTTTAACCGTTGCTCCAATAATGCTTGAAAAAAATCCCATAATTTTATTATTTAATTTTAGTAGCCAGGACAGGGCTCGAACCTGTATGAATAAATGTCAATAAATTGCCTTAGATATTCTGTAAGCGTCTACCAATTCCGCCACCTGACTGTTTGCAATTATGGTTGATTAGACCTCACGAAATATGTTGCCTTCCGAGCTTAGTTTAAATAACAGCGAAACTAAATTTCAAAACCCGCTCTTGTCTTACGCCCAAGAGTATGTCGGTGTGTTTTTCAGATACACACATCTACTGAGTAATCAACTCATAGTAGTCAGAGAAGGATTTGAACCTTCAATGGTTTCCTTTCGGTTATCGTACAACCATCAAGCACGTCCTGTTAATGTTTAGTGCGGAAGATTTTACTTCTATTTTCTGTACATCGCACTTGCGTCTACCAATTCCGCCACCCGACTAATTAAAATGCCGTAGGTAAACCGCTTAGGGACTATCGTTAATACTCTTTACCTTCTTAACCTCTTTATTATTAACGAACCCTTTAACCGTTCAGTATGTATTTCTACTTATACCAACATTTTGTAGCCAGTGAAGGAATCGAACCTTCATGCAGGGTGCTACCCGTCATCCATGACCTTCCATCGGACTCGAACCGACCTTGTATCCAACCTGGCTGTTTGGTGAATCAAAAAATTTCCGCCCTAGCTAAAAAATATCATCACCTGTTAAAACTTCTTTGAATGGTTCAGGTACCTAAATAGTATAAGCTATTCTGAATCTACATGTCATTAAAGCATTAGCTTTTTTAAGGTTCAAATCCGAACTGTAACTCATTTGACCCCTAACTTACCTAAGTAAGTTTCTAGGTTTACCCCTAGCCCCCGTAGATACCACAGGTAGTTAACATCGCTGATTTGTGGTCAGAGCAGGATTCGAACCTGCAATGGAAATAGTATTTCAATTTCAATGGTTAGCGTCTCACCGTTCCACCACCTGACCTCCTAGCTTCTAACAGATTATCAGTTCTGACGCTTTACACAGCTTAGCTATTTTGGGTTTCCCCATACTCTCCGCTAATTGAGTTTTTCTATATGAGCAATAGATCCAATAACTTTACCATAGTGAGATGGTGTTTTCATTGTTCCTATTATCTCTCCCCTTTGATTTATGTAAGCCGCCTCTCTTATCCAGCCTATCTCATTTTCGATTGGTAATGGCTTCCAAGGTAATCTCTTACCATCAAATCTTTTTCTTAATTCTGAATTTAATGCTCTTTGAACCTCACAGTTACAAAAATTAGCTCCTGTTAAAATTTCTCTGAACCAAAGTATATTTGACAGGTGTTGGTGATCAATCTCTGAAAATTTTTTGACCTCACCTGAATATGTTGTCCATTGTAACTCTCTCATGATTTTGTTTTTTTGTGATCCCTACCGGACTCGAACCGGTTACGCTGGGTTTAGAAGCCAGTTTGGCGCCATGCCAATTAAGTTTAAGGACCATTTAAACCAGGACCTAGATCCTGGTTTTGTTTTTATTTAATGTCTTCAATACCACTACTGAATATCTGCTTCGTTTTTGTTGAAGTGAATCCAGGTTTGTAAACAATCTGTGGTCTGTTCAGAATTTTATTGTATAGATTATTAGGCAGAGTTTGCAGCAATACATTATTAGCTTTTGCAATATTCTGGGATTTAATCTCGAGTGCTAAATATCCGGCTCTTTGTGTTTCAACAAACTGTGATAAATCAACATAGAAATTAGAGAAATCTTCGTATGGTACTGGCTGATTTTCTTGTAACCATTTCCATGTAAGCTTTTCACCATCACGTCTTCCATCCATGATTAATTTAGTTACCTCGATGAATGTCTCTTTGTTTTCGATTAATACGTTATGTTTAAGTGTATAAGATTTCCACATATTGTCGTAATATGCTTCCTTCTCCTGACTTAATTGTGCATAATCATTCTGATATAATACTGTTTGGTTATAGATGGCTTTAGTGTCCTTATAGAACCTACTTGCTCCAATGACCAATAGTAATAGAACCAATAAACCAGCGACACTACCGAATGGATTTTTATCACCATCTTTAGCTTCTTTGAAATCCCATTCCAAATTCTCGTCCAATGATTTTCTCATTAGAATAACGATATAGACAAATAAGCCTACCAAAAAAGCAATGTTGAATGTTGTGTGCATTGCTGAAAAACCTAAGGATCCGTTATCCTTTACCGTGTCACCTGGGAACTGTACTGTCCACATGAAGCCAAATGCCAAAAGCGAGATGACTGCGCCAATCATCTTGGAGATGAATTCTGGCTTACTTAATTTACCTTTTTTAAAGATACTCATAGAATTAATTGTTAATTGTTAATTGTTTATTTTTGATCGTCTTCTGTCCATGTGATAACTGGACAATTCTTTTTATACATGCTGTGTATTAAATCTCTAACCATTCCAAAGAAATCTACCATATAGATGATACCTTGTCCTATTGCTCTGAATACTGGTCCTACCCATCCGAAAAGAAATCTAAAAATCTTTCTCATTCCTCTACCAAATTTATAGACAGGTACTTTAGGAAGTTTCGGTGGATTGATCTTACTCATTTGCATGAATGTCCATTTAAAGAATGGGTTTATGATGTATTTGAATGCTGCAAAGATTATAAATCCAGTAGCTATGAATCCTATTATTCCTAAAAGACCATATCCGACATATTTCCAATTTATCCATTCGAAAGTTTTAACAGCAGCTACACCTAATCCCCATATTGCAAAGTATGATATAATAACCACTAATCCAATACCGATAATTTTAGATGTTTTAGATTGTTTGAATTCCTCTATCTTAACCGCTCTTGTCTCTATAATTTTTGATTTCTCCTCGGCTTTCTTTTCCTTTATCTCAAATTTCAATCTACGCTCCGCATCCTTTATTCTTGTTGCTTCGTTTTCAATGTCGCATTTCATCTGATACCATGCCGATCCTTTATCCTCTATCATGTATCTTTCCTTATATGGTAATTCATACTGATATTTCTTAAAAATCTTGCTATGCTTCAATGTATATGCCTCCTTGTCCGTCATGTTTGGTAATCTGTCCAGACACTCTTTAACGAAAGCTGCTCTTCTTTTTTCCTCCATTCTTTTCGAGTAAGTTGAGCAAGATTCAATAAAGTTGGTACCTGCTTTCCCACCCATCTTTACAATTAAAATAATTGGGAAGGTAAGAAATACCACGACCATTATCCAGAAATATGGACACATGGTAGGATGAACCTTGTGTGGTTCTTTACCAAAAACCCACTTATAAACTTTACAGTGCCAAGCATCTTTCTTGAATGTGTAGAAATTCTTTTTTGGTTTTGGTTCTGGCTCTAATGATGGGATGTATTTATTTTCCAGACTGATATCATATTCCTCGATGCCAAGCTGGCATTTACAGATTTTATTTTCTCTGTCAATGTCCCATTTAGCTGAAATGTAGACTGTTGGAATATCATCATTCTCTTTGATCTGGCTCTTGTCCTGAACCTTACCGATTATTACGGTTCTGGATTCATTTAGAATCATGTTCTTTAAGTCATATCCAGATTTGGTGGTGTGCAAATTTGAAAGCTTCATTTTTGTTTATTTTTTAATTACATGGCAAATATATGAAACATTTTCGATATAAAAAAATTATTTTGATATTTTTTTTTATATTATAAAATGGACATATTTACCTCTATAGCTTTCCAGCTCCTTAAATATTGAGTGCCCATTCTCATCAGCAACATAATCAAATCCACCATATCCACATGTCCACTCAGAATAGCATCCATAGATTAGATTGGCATATAACATGGAGGTTACAACCTCCGCGCTTTGCTGTTCGAATGATTTTTCTTCCTCTGGCTTCTCATCAAGTATAACATAGCGAACGTGATATCTTGGACTTTGTTTTGTAGAATCGTTCCAATGATCCTCCTCGCTTTGTCCAAATAGCTCCTCTAGTTGTTTGTATAGGGAAACGCCATCTATTTCTATATCTCTAATATGTTCGCAGCAGGTAACTGATATACTCTCTCCTGCGCTTATAATTCCTTTTAATTCCATAATTTAAACTTTTTCATCAAAAAATACTTCAAATCCGTCCCTTGAATAGTAACCAAAAAGACCGGAACGTAATGTCTCATTGATTGATGTTATTGACATGGTTCCCCCGAAAGTTCCACTGTCCCCGTATCTATATTTTAGTGAGATTCTAGAGAAAGCTCTCTTCCATGATTCAATGTCGGTTTTTACCCATGAACCATGTTTAGCTATAATCTCATTATGCTTAACATGTTCTTCCAGATGATGCCAAATATAACCGGATGTCTTAGTAAATTCTTTTCTGTTTACCCTTAGTGAGTTTTTATGTCTCTTATAGTAGGAATCGTATAGTTTTTCTGATTCCTCTTCAGATCTATTCTCGTCATATTCTATAGGTTTAGGAAATGCACTTGGCTGTGTTTTTTCAATTGAGCCAATAAGGAAAAATTCTTGTGCTACTTTAGGCATAGCATAGAAACCTCTAGATGCAGGAGGGGAATGGAACGTTTTTTGTTCCGCTGTGTACCCGTTCTGTTTCTTGAGATCAAGACCACCGAATCTAACAAATATATTTAGGTTCTTTCCTTTCATATTGCAAATATAGGAAAAATAATCGGGATAAAAAAATATTTTTATTTTATTTTATCCCATTCTATTAACGTGGAGTCCGTGACAATATGGTCTCTGTTTGGGTCATATCTGTCCATCCTTAGACCGGAATATTCATTCTGCTCCAATGGAAATAGATCTATTCTTGGACGATAGAAAGCCAATATTTCTGGGTTTTCTATTCTGCATTCTATACATCTGCCAAAAAGCTTACCGTATATCATAACATCGTTAAGAACTGGAAGATCACATTTATCTACTCCATTTCCTTCAACCCAATATTGAACACATTCAGATCCACCACAAAGCTGACATACATGATGTTTAGCATAGTAAAGTTTATATTCTATGAGAATTGTTTCTTTTAGATCATATCCTCTTGGATCCAGTAATGTTATTTCGTCCATTATAAACTATTTGCCAACACCTTAACCCTATCTATTGCCTCCTGAGGTAATGTATAATATGAATTTCTTAAATTTCTGATTGATTCAGAATACCTTGCTTCATCGAAGGTCATTCCATAATACGGTTCGTTTGAAATTATATCAGGAGATAGCGAGTGGATCTCGTCTATCTTCTCCTGTGCGAGTATATAGTATGCCTTATCCAGCAACTTAATAGCTCTTGTATATTCAAGCTGATCGAATGTTCTCTTATGAGATTTTGGTAATTTAAGCATTCCCTTATGTTTTAGATTGTTATTAATTATATCAGAAAAAGTCAAAAGTTTCCCATTTTTTTCCAATATATAGAGCAGATAACTCGAATCTCGCAATTTTTTTCCACTAATGTCTGAAATTGTGCAAAAAAATTCCACTATGGACACCGATAACCCCAAGAGAAATGCAAAGAAAAAACATTCAGACAGCTGTTCTGATCCTAGCGACATTCTTCAACCCATTAGGGTTCGACGCGCTTTTTGCATTAGTGATGCATTGGACAGGATCTTATCTAATAACAGATGGCATATTTTATTGCCTCTCGGCTTTCTTCTTTGGAATCTATTTTTGGATTTCAGGCAAAAAAGTTAGTTTACCTAGATTAAAAAGAAAAAGTCAATCCGTTGAGGATTGACTTTTTATAGAACTTCTTTAAATAGCATTTCTAAACATTCTCTTATCTCCGGATCATCAGAGGATTCATATAAAACAGATGGGTGCTTACTGTTACATTTCATAAGTACACTATCAACAAACTCTTCGCCCCATTTAATTTTTGCCTGGTGTATATCCCATCCCTTTATAACTATAGCTCCAATCATCTTATTTTTTTTTAGATATATATTTCTATGAGAAATTTAATGACATTTAAAATATTCGAATCCGAATCCAGATATAATTATACACTGGATGACGTTAAGGAACTTCCTGCATTCCAATTACTTAAAGCCGTTGGTTATTATGATTCAAGTACCGATGTAATGAAAAGACACATGAGTATGAGATTATATAATGATGTATTAGAACTTACCGATCCAAATGATAATGTCATAGTTTATTCTAGCGGGTATGTAAGGAAAACCACACCAGCACACTGGACTGATTCTTCTCAGAGAGTGATGAAGAAATTTCCTAATGACGGAAGTCTACTAACGTGGAACAATCAATTCTTATATGTCTATGATTGGACATTAAAGCAGTTTAAGAAAAAAGGAATAGATAAATATTCCGATGTTGATAAATCTGAATTTTCTGATTCTGAAGCTATTCTTAAATATATGTATAAGATATTTGACACTAATAAGGAAGTAGCATATAGAATATATGATGGTCTTAAAGATGAGGATAAATCCAAATTTCTAAAAAAGATGAAGCTGGATAAGGAAGATTTCGAGGAAAGAAAAAAGAAATATGAGCTTGGTATGAACATCGTTTCTAAATGGCTAACATAATAAAAAAATCCAGCATCAAGCTGGATTTTTTATTGTCTTCCATTTCATGTTGGATATGTCATAGAAGCATGTAATTATTATGGATTGTATTTCTGATTTTCCTGATTCTATAGTTTCTATTTTCAGACCACTCCATTTTTTATTAAATTCACCCATATCAGTTCCGTTTGATATCATTGGACCTCCTGGTGGATCGAATGTAATTGTTTTACCGTCCAGATCTATTATTCTTCTACTATACCCCGATATAAACCCTGTCATTCTAAATTTAAGAGGTTCTAATCTCTCAAATATTATCCTATCCGAGTATCTATTTAGGTATATTTTTTTCTGCATTAATATCTGTAGTTATTTCTTCCGTTCCCATTGAACATATCATTCAGGGGATCGTCGCTACCATCAATATCATTAACAACTGCCCAATAACAAATCCATATGGTTAATGCAAGCGTTATAAAGAACGTAACCCATTTAGCCCAGGTAGGTGGATCTACCGATATGTAGGAGAATTCGCTAAAGTCTTTTCTTTTAAATTCTCTATCCACGTTATACCAAACTGCATTTGATAACTTTGACGCATCAAACGTCTTATTTGCCATTATATCCTCACGAACATCTGGAATTATTCTTCTAATTGGGCTCCAAGTGAATGGTTTAACCCATTGTATCTGTCTAGATTTACTTGATAAACCAACACATACTACAATTTCGTTATCATTACCTCCATCCCAGTAAGCCTCCTGCATATCTGCGGCAACTGATGGCATGTCTTTGAAATATAGGAAATATATTCTTGCGTGTTTCTTTACACCAAGCTGTCCATTTAGGAATGTAGCCCATTGGTTCATGTACCATTTGTCCCTCTTATTTACCCATTTGATGCTATCTAAACCAAGAACCATTTTCTGGTCGTAACCATTAACGTCGGGATAGTCGAATAATTTATACTGTTTCTTGTCACTTTCAGTTATGGTGGGATAATCGAATGCTGTGTGTGCTGCCTGAACCCTATTTTCATAACTGTTCGCTGTTGTTGTTGATTCTGCAGTTAAAGGTAGGGAATTCCACTTTATTTCATATGCATCACCATCCTGTCCACATCCACCGTGATAATTTATATCCCTGTTTAGCTCAACGAATTGGGGTTTAGCAGACCATTTTTTCATTAGCCTATTGTACTCAGCCTGTGTGATATTCCAGGTTTGTCCTAATGAATTCTTGATCTCCCATTCTGGACCATTATCGTCACAGTATGAACAATCATAGTAAACTGTTCTTGTGCAATTTTTACCACATGAAACAGTATAGCTACATGTCTTATGAACCCATGTTGTATATGGCTCGTAATATTTTGCTGATACTATTAGAGCTCCGTGATATTCTGTATCTGTCACTTGTACCTTCTCGACTATGGCCTTAAAGATCGCTATGAATGATAAACAAGCTAATAGCGGGACTAAAACTTCCCACCAAGTCAATTTCTTTGAGAAAAATTTAAGGAGCACTATGGCGCCTATAATAGGTATTAGTAGACATAACCAGATAGACATAACTTTTGTTTTTTAGAAGAAAGGCAGACCGAAGCCTGCCTTTGTTTTGTTTTTATTAAAATACTTTTGTATCGTTGTCCTTGCCAGTTTTTATGACCTCGTCAGTTTTATCTGATGTGATTGGCTTATAGACTAATCTAGTCCTACCCATAAAACTTGAAAGTATAAATCCTGAAGGAAATTTGGTCATTATATTATCATGTGCTAATACAATATCCATAATCATTTTCTCCTGCATAAAGAAACCGTCTCTCTGGCCCTCTATAGTACGGCTAAGGTCTGCATATAAAGCTGATACTTGATCGAAGTTTGCATTAGGGTTTGATTCTTGAACCCACTTCATTACTAATCCTTCAGCATCCTTTCTTCCTGACATAATGATGTTAACGTTACGAACGAATGAGCTGTCATTTTTAACTGCGATTTGTGATTTTTGAGAAATAGTTTTCCACATCTTGTCGTAGAAAGCCGTACGCTCATCCATTTTTTGTTTGAAGCGATTTCTTAAATCCACCTCTTCGTTACTTGTCGACATAACGCTCGAGAATAATCCGAAGATTACGATAAGTACTAAACCAATAATACCAAACTTGATAATTTTACTAGTGTCCATTTTTTTAAATTTTAATTTTTAATTGTTGTTATTTAATTATAGGGCAAATATACAAAAAAGATTCAATATAAAAAAATATTTATGGAATTATTTCATAAAATTGTCCTATAATAATCAAATAATATAAATGAAAGAATCAGGTAAATCAAAGTTAGTTTGTGTAATAGGTGCACCTTCAAGCGGCAAGTCTACACTTGCAACCTCAGTTCACTATAGACTTAAGATAGACAAAAAGAATTCAATATTTGTTGGTGAGGCTGCTACTGATTACATAGCTGAATGGGGAATACCAAATACACCAACGGATCAGTTGATAATATTCTATGAACAACTCGGAAGGGAGAGAATGTATGTTGGTTCTAAGGAATGGATAATATGTGATTCTAGTACGATTCTAAATTATTTCTACTTCAGATCGCTTTTTGGGAATCAATTATCTCTTAAAGATATAGCAACAATCAACCATATACAAAAAGAGATACTTAAGTCTCTCGGGCAATGGCATAAAATTTATTACGTTCCACCCTTCTTGGAGGATGATGAAAATGACGGTATAAGGTTCCATAATAGGGATGAAATAATTAGACTTGATTCAATTATTAAAAATTATCTTGAGCTTGAGAGAATACCCTATGTTGATTTATCAGGTATCCCAATAGACGAAAGAACTGATTGGGTATTAAAGGATCTGTTATATTAGCTTATAAAACCTTTGGATTTGAACATATTATAGTTTATCTCTATAATTTCTCCATCCTCTTCGCTTCTTGCTGATATTAGAAAATCCCCAGGCTCCTCCACTATGTAGGGTGTTCCTAGATATTTTATTTTGTCACCTCTTCTGAGATTCTTGAATTGCTCCAGAGTGGTAGCACCTATAAACGTTTTTTGTTCATAGTTCTCGTATATTTCTATATGTTTCATAATTAGTAAGTTATATCTTTCCACGAATCAAGCACAGCTGCATTTTCATCTAGGAATTTTCTAAAGTTTCTTTCCATTACAGATTCTCTCCATAATGGTGTTTTACCATTCTTTGCATTTAACATTATTCTAAGTCCATTGAGACCTATATTTTTCTTTATGAATGCCTGATCAGCAACTATCGATGATGCCTTGAAGTTACCATCCTGTTTTGCTATTCTGTAAGGTTGGAAATCAAGATGAGCCATTCTTCCTCCGCCCGCTTGTGTTATCTTCTTAATCTTGAATGCGTACATTCTTGTTATATCCTTGACCTTAAGCCCTCTAACAAGCAATATTCCGCCTTCTACCCAGTCCTGTTGATTAGTGGATAGGTTTTCATTTATGAATGATTCAAAGTTTAATATGTTTCCCATGATGTATATATTCAAACGAAATAAAGATATATAATAGAAAAAATAAAATCATGTGGAATTTCATAAAAGAGATGTTTTCAAATAACAACGAGGTTTCCTCGAAGAGGGTTGCTTCTATGTTTGTTCTCGTTAATATTGTTATATTGGCTTATATAGCAACGTTTAGATCGAAGGACGGGATAACACCTGAATTTATGTACGATGCTCTTTGTCTTATAGCTGGAGGTGGACTAGGTCTAACAGTGATCGAGAAAATATTAGCTTTAAAATATAAAGGAAAAGAAGAATCACCAACTGATACAAATAAACCTGAATAAATGGAAAACATTAAAACTTACGAGAAATTCAACGATTTTATCGGTGAAAATTGGGATGCTGACAAGCAAAACGAATCATGTATGAGCGAAAAAGCTATACATAAAATGGGTAAACTTTGCAAAAAACATTTAATAGAAGAGGCTAATGAATATCATAATGATATGGACGAGGGACATACTTATGAAGGATACATAGAGGAATGCCAGAATATGCTAAGAGAAATGCTAGGTCAGCCTGGATATGCAGCTATACACAAAACAATGGCAGAATAATAAATAAACTTATTAGTATATTAAAAATAAATTCCAAAGTATGATATCGACGGATAAGAGAAAACAATATGTGTCCGAGATCATATGTGGAGAATTTAAAAATGAATTTTTATGAGAAAAATAAAGCTTTTTGAAGAATACATAGGTGAAATTATAGGAAAGACACCTAAACCAATATCCGAGATTATAGATGGTCTAAGAGGGATAACAAAGGAAAATAAAGAGCTGGCTAAAAGTCTATCTGGAAGCATAACAAAAGCAGGAAATAGTAAAATATTTGGACTTGAACTCCCTGATGAACTTGTTTCGAGAATAAATACTGGTGGATATCCTGACGGATTCAGTTTTGGTATGGATAAGTATGGATATTTTATTCATACTCATAGGGCTAGAAGTAAATCAAAGGATAAAATATCGGGTATAACCGTTAAGGAGATGAAATTTATAGATTCAACGGGATAATAAAAAAGGCTGAAGATTAATCTTCAGCCTTTTTTATATTGAATGTTTTATTATAAACATCCTCTATTGCTCTTATTCCATATTCATCAATTTCTCTAGTTCCTATACCTGCAAAATTGATAGTTAGAACTGGTGTTTCGCATTCAATCCAAAATCTGGATGAGTATTTAAACCATTTTCTAGTTAATTGACAGAAAACGAAAACATCAATTCCTTTTTCTATTGCCATCTGAACTGCCCATCCAGTTCCTCCACTGACCTGATTGCTTTCTATCCTTGATATTGCAAAAACAGAATCTGAATTTGCAACCTGAAACCAATTTCTTCTTAATAGATTATTAACATATGCGTTCCTTGTTGGATAGCTTCTTCTTAGGCTCTTATTCGCTTTGATCAAATCAGCATCTATTACCTTCTGTAATTCATCTGTCATTTTTATGGATGCATTACCCTTTGGTGTTTTATATCCATCTATAAAGTAATGATTAAATTCAGTTAGACCGAATCTCTTTCCTATAATTTCCCATGTGATATCAGATCCTATTGCTCCTCCTGAATGCAGAGTATATGGATTATTCATCACCTATATCATCCGATGGTTTCAGTTGGCAATCCTCTACTGCTATAGCCTTCTTATTTTTATAATAAACTCTGTGCACATCAGCAAGGAACGCTACCTCATCAGGCCCAAGAAATTCCATCATCATTCTTAATACTGATGGAAGAACCTCAGACTCGTGGAATACCAATTGCATTTCCTTGTAACCATTTTTCTTCCCTTCCTCCCAATCCCCAGGATCCTTGATATTGCTTTCGTGTGTATGCGTTTTGTGCTGGTAAATAGGTCCATCATAATAACTGAATTCAGTGATGTCACCAACTATACCATCCAACTCTTTAACATCAGTATAGAACTGTTCCGAACCTTTTTCCTCTATATACTTTTGAAATTCCGAAAGTATCTCAGGAAATCCCTTTTCGTGTATTTTGAATTCCTTAGAATCGTGACCGATTTTATCCCAAAGGATTGATGAATATAAACTAACCATTATTTTTTCTTTTTGAAGTACTTGTCTATAATATGTGTGATGATATTATGCTTTTTCTCTGTACATGTTATTGTTATGTAATTTTTTGATGCGTTTGGAGTGTGTACCAATCCATATCTTAAACTTAATATGGTTTCTGTCATTGGTACTAGTACATCATTAACTCTACCTATTCTTGTATATTGTGGACCTTCGCTATGCTCAACCAAGTATACTCCTTCGTCCGAGTTAAGGGTATCTCTCCCAATAACAACTCTTTTATCTGTCCATCTAAGAGAAGGATTTACGAGTATATCCAAATTATCCCCGTATGTTCCGCATTTATAGATGCAGCCTGTGCTTATACCCATAGATGAATCATGTTCAACTGCATTAAAACCATTCTCGTTTGCAAAGTGGTGTAATAAGCCAGGACTGATTATAACGAATCTTGCTGGACCCATCCTTGATGATGCCGCTATGATATTAGATAATAATCTAATATTTCTGATAAGAGATCCTGATTCTGATGCATCAGTCATTGGTATGTACCCAGTCCACTTATTGGCAAATAACTGTAGCTTTGTCCATAACTTTCTGTTTGATTCATAACCAAGTAATTTAATTTTCTTGTAGATCTGTTTTTCCTGTGACATTATCAATTCATTAGATAATGCAGATTCAACCATTTCGATAGCATTTATGCCGTGTGCACCAAGATCAGCAATTTGTTCCTGGCTAATTTCAGATTTTACCTGATGTCTTTCAAGGTTAACGTGTTTATTTCTTGTGGTTATTCCGATTTCTGGAAATCCATCATCATTCAGGGTTGCACTTAATTCTGTTGTTAAATAGGTTAGAATTCCGTTTCCTGCTTCTACCTGTGATACAGCTATGTGTTTTCTAATTTCGCTCATTTTTATTTATTTTTTACCATTTTATTTTTTTGTTTCTACCCACCCTATTTATTTCCGTAAGTAAAGCACCAAATGCTGAATCAATGTCCTTGTATTGTTGCATACCGTATCTGGAGCAAATCACATCGATATTTCCCTTTCTATAGAAACCATCGGGACAGCAAACTATAACAGAAGTCCCTTTATCTTTACATAGACCTATCTCCATGAGTGTGATTGGGCTTTTTGAATCAGGTAGGATATTAAAAAAGATTATATCAGAATCCTCAATATTATCAAGTTCCCAATTAACCTGCCCGTTGAATTGTGGGTTGGCCTGCTCTTGTACCCATGAGGAATCCCATGAATCTCTTCTCGGATTAAAAACGTCTATATTATCGAAAAATCCAATGGTATCGTCGACGTCTTTTAGTCTATTGTATATTTCTGTTTGCCAATCTTCAGAGTTTCCCATTTCTATGGTTCCACCTAGAAATATTGATATCCTATCCTCCGGTTGTGGTAACGTTTCGTTATCTGGTTTTATGAGTGTTATCATATTAATTCTTTAGAATTTATACATCACAAAGCTATTTTGTTTCACAAAAAAACCCGTGATAAATCACGGGTTTTGCATATATCCTAAGTAATTATTTATTACCTTTTCTAGGTCCTTCTTGTGTTATCGAAGGTCCGGTTGAGTCAGGAATTTCTTTAGAGATAACTGTTTCCGTTGCCTCCGAATTCCTCCTAGCAGTAACCTGGTTTAATAATTCCATTCCAAGTAGTCCAGAGATTGGTCCATTAGATCCATCGCCTCCACCAGTGATAAGGATTTCAGGAATAATCTTGATATTATTAATACCAATTGATTCGACAACTTTAAGTTGACCGAAGTTATCAGCACCCATCGCTTGAACTTGCTTCTCGTAAGCTTCCGCTGTTGCTCTACCGATTGCCTCAATCTTAGATGCTTCAGCATCACCGGTTAATTTGATCTGTGTGGCTTCAGCTTTTGCCATCAACTCTTTTGCTTTTGCATCTGCTCCAGCTTTAATCTCGATTGCTTTTGCTTCTCCTTCCGATCTCTTAACCTCTGCTTCCGCTTTTCTTTGAGAGATTTCAACTGATTGTTGTGCACTTACCATCTCACCTTGCATGTTAGCCAAAGCTTTCGCTGATTCCAATGTTTTACGCTGATCCTGTGCTTTTTTCTGAGTCTCGAATGTTACCTCTTCCTCTTGAGCAATCTTACGGTCTGTTAATGTTTTCATTAATGACTCCGGTGGAACTATATCACCAATCAATGTATCAACTGCATGAACGTTATATTCATCTAAAACTTTAGATATATTGTCCTTAGCTGCATTTTGACGTTGTTGTCTGGTAGACAAGAACGCAATAACATCAGAATCCTGAGCTGAGTTACGGAAATAGTTACCAATCGTTGGTTCCAATACTTGCGATACTAGATTTGACATTGATCCAAATCTGGCAATAACCTTAGGTGCCTCAGTGGAAGGTATGTGTATGATTTGTGATACATCAAGATTGAATGGGAATCCATCTTTAGATCTAACTGTAATCGTACTTAAATTCTTATCCAAATTGTGAGACTCTGATCTTGCATTCGCCCAGTTAAGAACTAAATTCGTAGTTGGAACTATCTCAATTTTTTGGGTGTATGGATTAATTGCATATTTACCCGGATCCAATGGAGTTACACAAACACCTTTCTGCCCTTTTTTAACGATGTTGCCATGTTTGAATGTTTCCCCCGACGTATCAACACCCTCATCACCAACATAAGAAATAACAACACCAACGTGACCAATTGGGATCTGCGTCATCTCTTGTTTTTCTATCTCTATAGCCCAAGGATTGATTGAATATGAACCCGCCTGGATAACCTGAACCTGAAGTCCTCTTTGTCCTCCATTTTCTAGGAATCTATCAAAATCCTGGAAGTTGTTATGTCCTTCTACTGCTGAACCTGCAATAGATCCAAGAGATAATGGTGTACCGTCCAATGCAGTTATTACCCCAACCATTCCATCTTCAATATAAGTGATATCAGCATCATAAATTTCAAATAGATGCCTATTTATACGATACACACCATTATTAAGATATCCGACTTGTTTACCACGTTGACCGCCATTAGTTAAGAATTCCCTAGCTGATTGATAGTTGTCGGAATCTACGTGTCTGGCTAGAATAGATCCTGTTGGAAGCTGAGCACCGTCCTTGGATGTAATTAAACCGATTTTACCTTTTTGGATAACTGTTAATGGAGATTGATCGATTGTGAATTGCCAAGGCCAGTAGAACCAATATAATCCGGGTGCTAACGTATCGGCTTGAAATCCTGGTTCTCCGTTAAGAGCAATGATCTTACCGTCTGGTAATGTTTTGTTTGCTCCGAAAAGTACGAATTTTTTGGTAACTAAACCAATCTTGTCCTCCGGGATAATTACCATTCCGAAAAACATTCGAAGAGTAAATTTGTAAAATAGTAATGCTAAAATTGGAATGATCCACCAAGCATAACCTAATAAATGTGCAATTTGTTCCTGCATTTTTTTAAGTGTTAATTGTTAATATTATTGAATGCAAATATATGGAATCATTTCGAATTAAAAAAATAAATCACAAAAAAAAATCCGAAATATTATTTCGGATTTTTAATTAGTATGTACCCCAGTCAGGTATTGTTATTATCTTCTTTTCCCTAGGCCTTTTAACCCTTGATTTTTTAGGAAATTCAACGTCCTCATCTATATTGCTTATGAATGATCTGAACGTTTTTATATTCTCAAAAGTTTTCATTTTATGTAATTATTTTTGCTGCTACATTCTCAACGAATGCCTTCATATCCGATGTCGATATTTTATCAACGGAGTCTTCCATTTTATGGCATAGAAAAAGAATTTTGAAATCCAGACATGTACCATCAGAGCAAACAACCGGAGTCTTTTCATCTGTTGGTGGTAATGGATTTATTACAACTGAATCTATTCCATATTTTCTAAATATAACCGAATCGTTGAATGGGGTTCTAACTATAGGACAATCGAATATGGATTGTATATGATCTGTTAATGGCCCTGGGTAGTCACCAAGAAAGAAATCTTCCCCGCCTCTACCTGTTAGCTCAAAATTAAGAACCCATTTGATCTCACCAAAGTCACCTGCATTTATTCTTTCGCTTAGATGCTGAGATCCAAATCCTCCGTATTCCTCACCATCAAGTATGGATACGTTTATACTCGGAACTAATTTCTTAAGAGCGATTGCATTAATAACAGAACAGCTGTTATCATTTGCATTATCAGATTTAGGATTAACTATATCGTGATGTGCTACAACAAATTGATTTGAATTACCAATTAGATTGACGTTGAATCCGTCAGTTGTATCATTAACAGGGAATCTGTCAATTTCATATTCTATTCCCTCCTTATCTAAAAGGTTCACTATGAACTCCAGCCTCGGTGTAAGGTCTTTTCCGTTAACGAAAATAGGCCCTAAATTTTTGGCTGCACATAGCCCATAAATTTCGTTGTATATACTCATCAGTTTATTTAATTTAACTATATATCATCTTCGTCCTCGTCTTCATCGTAACCATAATATTCCTTCATTTTGGCTATCGATGGTTCCAAAGATTCTGTTATTCTTTTCCAGCCTTCCCAGTTGAAATGCTGTGATCCGTATTGGGATCTTTGCAGTTTAAAACACATTCCCGACATTGCAGATGTTAATCTTGCTGTTTCAATTAGCCACTCAAAATCTGTACCTTCTCTTAGGCATGATGTAATCAGAACCACGGCATATTCACGCTTCATACTTTCCATTAAATGAATCCTTGATCCATACATAGCACCGATAAGTTTCTCGGAGAAATCCTCACTTTCACGATCTCCCTTTCCAACCTCAATGAATTTGGCTATACCTTTTCTTATACCGTCAGTGTACTCTTTTTGCCATGTTGCTTCGTAACTGTCTTTCCTTCCCTCTGCAGAGAAATCCGGATCAACCAATGTGTCATAAACAGGAGCATGGATATAAGTAACGGTTAGAGCCTTGCATATATCAAGTATAAAACCCGGTAGTTTATCATCAACGCCCTTAAGTTTCCAATGGTTATCTGATTCCCCGTCCTTTCCTTTCAGACCGTATGTATACCATCGATCGTCGGTTGTTATGTCCATCAAACTAGCGAACGGAATTCCACATAAGATTCCCTCCATTAGTTTTACACGCTTCTGAGTTTCATCATCATCCGCTGGGACAACGTCTCCGCAGTCATTATACTTTCCTCTGATAGCAGGACCAAATGGGACGTAGTCAGCCATAGCACCCTCATTAGAAACCTCCATACCCTTATGGTCCATTCGATTACCCCAACTTTTTGTTGTTTGTTCCCATGCCGCCAATGCTTTTTCTAAGCCATCCTTTTTTGCTTGTTTAAGAAACGTTGAAACCATATATCCACTTCCTTCTTGTGAGATCCTTCTTGGTAACATGAATTGAACCACCAGTTCTTGTCCATCAACTATAGTTTGATTAGTGATTGAACATAATGTGTAAAAACTTCCCATTATTTTTTAGATTTTATTAAATTAAGTGCTTTTATTATGCCAGTCTCTAATGCTTCCTCGTAGCTTTTAAATTCCTGAAGTTTTGATTGGATCTCAGAAAACCCAAAGATCTGTGCTTTTTGTTTTATCGAGTAGTCAAAAAGAATTGCCTCACCATCCTCTATAGAAGAAACAGTAACATATATTCTATGCTCATCTCTTAACCATTTTTGAATAAGAGATTGTGTTGGTGCACAATAGCTAACATTCGATCTGTCCTTTAGATCACTATTATTGGTACATTTTACTGCTCCCATGAGTGAAAGCTGCCATTTGTGATCCCAATAATATCTACCATCGCATGGTATTTTAAATCCTTTATCCCTTGCTAATTTAGCGGTCTCGAATAATATTACATCATCTCTCATTATATCAATTTTAGTGCTTCAAGTAAACCTACTTCCATAGCTTCTTCGTATGAATTAAACCATCGGTCTTCGGAATTCTTAGTTATTGTAAATAGACCCTTATCAGGATGCTGTATTTGAACCTCCCATGCCACAAAATCTGTGGTTGCTGTAACTATTATAGGTGTTCTTTGTTCTCTTAGCCATTTCTGAAGTAGTGCTTGTGTTGGTGCTTGTGTTGCATCCTTTCCTGCATCATATGCTTCCTCCGCACCGCAGCTGCAAGTATTAACATTTCTATCGTCACAGAAACATGAATATAGCTCTACTAATTCATCATTGGAATCAAAATATTGAAACTGTCTTATGTTGAATCCCTTCTCGTTAGCTAGTTTAGCAGTCTCTAATTTTATTACCTCTTCGTACATTTATATTTCTTTATTCCACAAATATATGAAATCCTTTCGAATAAAAAAAATCCTGAATGATATATTCAGGATTTTTTAATTTATATTTCAGAATTTTTTATTGAACTTTCAAACGTTCTCTAATCTCTGTTAAACTCACTTGATTGTGGAATTTACCATCCTCGTAGATTAAAACTAATAAACCACCAGCTTCCTGATCCTTAGTGCATTCAGTGTTTACTTCCAATTGATCCTTACCATCGTACTTGATCTCGTGAGGTAAAGCATCTGGTCTGTTATTGAATACCTGACAGAAACCTTTTAAGGATTTTTTAGTACCGTTATCAGTTATTGGATCTTTGTAGATGTTATACTCGTTGATAACATAGTCAGTTTGACCGTCTGGATCAACACCTGCAAATTCTTTAGTAGAGAACCAAGCTCCTTTAGCTGCATAGCCGGCAGAGTCTCTTGTTAACATAACATATGTATAAGATCCAACACCAACCACGATGTTCGTAGCTGCAAAACCTTTATTTAATAATCTTGTGTAGATGTCAATTTGTCTCTCCAAATTGATTGAATCCCCATAGATGGCTCCAATGTGTGAATCCAATCTTTTATAACCTGTTGATGTAGTTTCACCACCAAAGATGTCCCAAAGTAATTCAATAACACCTTTATCCTCGCATGTAAATCCATCGCCAAATGTTGGATATTTTCCACAAATAATATCTACTGGATCACCAGAGTCAGGGCGAATAACCAATTTACCTTCTCTTGCAAGAATTTCTTTCTTAAGTCTTGGTAAAATATGTGTGATAACCTTCCATAAATCCATCGTGTCGGAAACAACTGATAGTATTCCCTTCGGAAATTTTTCTAACCAGTCTCTAAGATTTAATAATTCAGCAATTGCTAAATAATCAGGATTTTGTACAGATCCTTCCGAAGCGACCGTGCTTGTATAATAGGAAACGATTTCATGATTAAGAAGTCCAGCTCTTAATTTTTTCTCGTAGAAGAAAATACCTGTACATGTCACACTGTGTTCCGAAGCATTAACGCTATAAACAGGAACCTCGTTCTCATCAAAATCGTAGTAGTATCTCGATGCAGGAATAACATTTAATGTATCACTACCGGAATTACTCATTGCGTGACCTAAGCCGATTGCAATTGAGGTGAAAGGATTACCACCTCTGCTGTGGAAATCGTGGCACATGAAATCCGCTAACCAAAGATTTTCCGGATCTGTTTTCGTAACCCATTCAACAGCATTCTGTTTGAATCTGTGTGCAATAGTAGCGGCTGTTGGTAATTGCCAAGCCAATTTAGAAACCAAAGTTTCTAAGTAAAGCCCAAGCCAAGCATAACCATCAACTGTGTTGATTCCAGTCATGTGTGGAATGTTTGGTTTTGTGAATGTTCCTTCAGGGATGGCCTTGATTTTAACTGGAAGGTAACCAAGTTTATGAAGTTCTGAGAAGTGACCCGCCTCATAATCCATCATAAGATACTTGGACATATCTCTACCAAATTTTTCTGCTACCTCAACTGGCTGATCGAAGAATAACTCCTGGAAGCTACTGTGAATGTATCTCCACACCAACTGTTCTCCCGCTGACATGATACCATCAATTGATGGGTGCATATATTTTATACTTCTAGGGATCCAGGTCCAATACTCAACCGCTGTGTTTTCAGCTAACATTGCTTTGTGCCCAACCTTATAACCATCTGATTCGTAAAGAGGGTTAATTTTAAACGTCTTGTTTAATTTTTCCATTTTTATTAATTGTTTTATTTTTCTTCAGTTGTTTCTAAATCTCCTTCTGTGAATTCAAAGGGAGTCTCTCTATCAACGAAAGTTGATTTATTATCCTTGAACCATTTTATGAATTTTCTTCTATAGTACGCAGTGTATGGATCTATGGAAAATATCCCATTGTGTATAAATCTCATCTCGTCACCCGGTAATCTTATTGAATCTATAACCTCCTCGCTGTCATCTTTGTGCATAAATACAATTGATAAATTTGAGAATTCCGAGATACTTGGAAATTTACCAACCAGATCTTTTCTGGAGAAGTAATAAAATCCGGAGTGTCGCCAGTTGAATTTATATTCTCCACTGGTAAGAAGATCGTAGGCTTCCTTGTATTTGGAAAAGTTCCTGCAGTTCATCAATGTTCCTAATAGAACCATTAATAGAAATGTAAAGATTATGCTAGTTATTATTGCTGCTGCTAATGCCATATTAAATTGATTTTATGTTACTGTTTTGTTTTTCTTTCATTGCGTTTTTAATTTTCTTTTTCCAGTGAAGAGTATATGGATCCAGATACGTGAATGATGCGTTATGAATGTATTTGCTTTTACCTAATAGCTTTATTGATCCATCACCATTCTCAAAGAATAGTATTTCGTCATCATTGAATGAATTGTCTCCCGGTCTTCTGAAATAGATAATGTTGCTACCCTTGCTAAGATATTCATTATAAATATAATCGCCTCCTAGTATGGCATCATATGTTAATTTATAGGATGAATAATTTTTTCTAAGAGTTAGAAATGTGGCAAGGCCAAAAATGAATAGGAAAGACCCTATTGCTATTAATACTGAATAAATTAAAGAAATTGCTGTTGACATGTTTATATTTGCTGATTATAAATTAATTCTCTACGGTTTGGCTGGATTATTGTTTTGATACATTCACTGATACGGGACAAAGATGGTAATGAATATTTTTTAACCTCTTTATATCGTATATGTAAATATGCATCAACTATGGCTCTTTGTTTTTCTAGACATGAATCTATCATTTTAGATTTCTCTATTATAGCTTGTTCTGGTACTTTTCTTTCTCTTTTTTTATTTCTTTCCAAACATACTTTCAATGGGGCTTCGACATAAACTAATGTTATATGATAACCTTTACTTTTTAGCATATTGATTATTCTAAGGGAATATGAATTATTAACACCTCCGGAATCCATACAGATTTGATCTCCAGAGTCGGATAGTATATTCATCTGACATTCTGCTTCCTTTACACTCCATTGATGTAGTGGTTCTGGATCATTCGGATCATAATCAGGATGCCCCTGTTTAATGTCGTCAGCAGAAACTATAGTATACCCTTCAGTGTAATCCCTATTAACTATGGTTGTTTTACCTGATCCTGGTAGGCCAATAAAAAGTATTGCTTTTTTCATTCCCTTTTAATTATAAGGCAAATATAAACAAAAATTCCGAATAAAAAAATTTTATTCGGAATTTTTTATCTAGCAATCAATATATTTTATTTCGATCCCATTCTTAACTGCAAACTCTATTTCCTCTGCTACACCTCTCGAATGATTCCAGCCTTCGATCTTACAGACATGTAGCTCGTCGGACACTTCCAAAAACGTTAGACAGAAATTTTGCCAAAATGGCCAGTCGGTTGGCATTGGTTTATAAGCGAGTAGTGTGTGTCCGTATGTTATTGGTGAAAATGCTACGTGACCTGCTGCACATAGATCTGCAGCTATCTTTGATACCTTTTCGAAGTTTTCGTGTCTTTTGTCGTCGTCAGGGTTACTATAAGGCGAAGCTAGGTATATTATTTTCCTTGTATTCATTATATCCACATTAAAAATCTGTTATGTTATCTAATTCCTTTATGCTCATGAATGACGGAGGCTCTAGATTATCTGAAAGCTTTGCATATGTTGTATGCGTCGGATACCCTGTATGCCCACACCCTCCCACAAAATCTTCCTCTTCGGTGAGGAGATAGAATGTCCATAGACCTAAATCCCGAACGTCCTTATGTTTATGCACCAAATCAAAATCTGAATAATTTGATGGGTGAAGTTTATATTCGGAGGGCATACATACGTCATCTATGCCGTTACATCTACCACAGCAAGATCTGATGTACCATTGGTCATCTTTTTTTATTGCAAGCCCTCTTTTTAAAAATTCTAGCATCGGTATTGTTCTCCTGTAACTGGATCCTTACCGGGGAATCCCTGATTCTGTCCAGGAAATCCAGGTGACACCTCAAATCCATGTTGTTCCCCTAATTCTTCGAGTGTTGGATTCCCCTTCTTTAGTGGTTCAGCCTCATGTTCAAATAAGGAATTTAGTTTTTTCTTAATGGTATCTGTTTGTGAAACAGATAGGTTGTCTCCTGCTGCAGCTAAGAATCCATCCAGCCACATAACGAATCCTTGTAGCTTATTCATCTTCCTCCTCCCATTCAAAGATTATTCCTTCCCCGTCAATCAATACATCATCAGCGATATCAGCCAATACCTCGGGTGCCTCTATTAGGGCATCATCGTCTTGCATTATCATTTCCCCAATTCCGTGTTCCTCGAAATACTTTGTCAATTTTTCAATTGCAGCTTCCTTCTTTTCTGGTGTCCAAATTACTTTTGTCATTCTTTCCATTATTTAGCATTTTACTATTATTGATCCTTGTCTTTTTGGTGGCTTTGTTGATCCATCATGGATGGCTTGCATTTCTTCTTGTATGACTGGATCCTCGGAGTATGACGGATCTATGTCATGATAGAAAACCAACTTTAAATGGTTTTTAATTATCTCCACTTGTCTTGGTGTTAATTGTTCGGATTCGGATAGTTCAAAGAAACCTTGAATCCAGTAGCAAAAGTCTTTCGATGTCATTATTTTAAAAATTTAGGTTCGTGATGTGTGATCTTTATATCCGGTTTGGATTTGGTTTGTTCCGGTTTATAGTTTGGTAAATACTCGCCAAACTCCCGGATCATATTAAACTTAGCTATTGGTGATATCTTTTGTTCTAGAAAATCGTCAGAATCAACTCCGCATGAAAGTATATTGAATGCAGTACTAATTGACAATGATTTATTAATCTTGCTAGCTTTCTCCCAGCCACCCCATTGTGTTATTGATCGCTGAGCGTTATAAAACATTTCTCTTAGCTCCGGGTTGGTAACATTCTCAGCTAGCTTTTTTGCATATGATCTTTTCATTCGGTCTCAATTTTTTCAACATAAACTTCTATATCTTCACCATCATCTCCCTCATATTTTAGATCATATTTATAGGAATCCGACGTATATGTTCCCGGAAATTCTTGAGTTGCTGGATCAAATCTAGAAAGCCTTGTCCAATCTTCAATATGGTCATAAATTTCCTCCTCCAATTCATCTATATGCTTATCTGATTCAATTTCCAATTCAACAGTAACTTTAGCTGTTACGTATTGATCCATGTAAATTTTATATTTCATATTTCTTGCTCGATTTATTCCCTTCCATATTCTCCAGGTTTTATTCTTCCTGATGAAATTTCAGCATCTATTAATCCAAAAGCCATATCCAAAAATATTAGGATCCCTCCTCGGAACGACCCTGGGTGGATGCTGATACCCCTGACGATTTTATCGTTGACAAAGAGACGGTCACCTCTTCCTCTTTCGATGGAGTATTCTGGTAGCCTGTATTTACTGCGGAGAATCCCCATAGCTTCCCAGTATTCTGAGCATTTTTTAGATAACTCGTTGTACTCTTTACTAGGTTCATAAATCGCTTGGCCATCTTCATTAACGATGTAAAGACCAACCCCAAAGGTGTGCCCTCTGTCGCCAAACATAAGGTGTGACCCAGTGCTCGTGATGTGGTTAAAAAAACCTCCTTTGTATTTTGTAACAGATTCTCCCCAATGGTTTTCATATTGTTTCTCTATTTTTCCTGGTGATTTAGGTTTTACTGATTCCAACGAATCAGCTAATGATTTTGGATTGACATTTTGAATTATAGGAAATTCGAATGCCATGAATGATTCCATCTCAGGATTTCTTTTTGGATCTTCTAGCTTCATGATTATCCGCTCCAGTGTAAATAATATTGTTCTCTTTTATCCTTGCTTAGAACATATTCGATAGTTGATTTAACTATTTCCAATGCCTCAATATACCAGGTGTTGTCGCTTTCAGTTACGACATAAACACATGGTGTTTTCCTAAAGATGTGATTAAATCCAGGAATGAATGCAATCACCTTATCAGGCTCAGCAAACATAAATTCGCCATCCGAACAAGAGTAATTGTGGGTAGTTGTTCCCTCTGCCAATCTTTTTTTCAATGTTGCCATTGCATCCTCTGGTGAGTTTACCTCTGGCTCACTGAATATACTGGCACCTACGTCTCTGACTCTATAAGCTGGTTCCCCCTTAAGTTTCTCTATTGCTGAATTAACGTTAGCCAATGATGTTTCCCAGTTTGGTTGGATATAATAATCCTCGTCAGTAACCGAGAATATGTCATGTAGAGTTGGAACCCCCATGTTTCTCAGAATCCTTTCGATGCCGTTGTCATTATAGGAACTCCTAAAATATCCAATTTTGAAATAGTGATCCGGGTAATCTGGATGTGGCATTTCTATAGACTCAACGTTGGTCTCATCACATCCCCACTTATCAAGGCCAAGTCTTTTTGCGTTTTCCTCATCCTGGGCTCTGAATGATTCCTTCTGTTCCTCTGAGAGATCGTCATATTTGGCTCCATTTTCATCCCAGATCTTATTTGTTAGCTCCTCATATTCCTTCTCAGCTTCTCTCGTTGCTTTGAAATCGTCATACCTTTTTAAATAAATATCCAATCCCATAACTATTCTTTATTAATGTTATCCATTATATCCTTAATCATGTCGCTATCCGACATTCCCTCAAGCTTTTTAGCCAATTCAATAAATTCTGTATAACCAACTTCCTGCATTTCCATCAGAAGATCCACAATAAGCACATCAACATTTAACTCCTTACAGCATTTTTCTGCATGAGTCTCCTCTAGCTTAACACCAGCTTCAATAAGATCTAATGCTCTATCGAATCCTTTTTCTGTTATTATTGGTCCACCTTCTATGAATCCACCTTCTCTCAATTTGTTACACCAGTAAACAAATAGGATTGCTTGATCCTTAAGCTCCTCGAAGTTCATTTTTCACAAGTGTTAATGCTTGACCCAATAAATTAAGGCCTAGCCAATATGATGGATCCTCAACTCCTTGTGCATTCTCATCCATACCTATTCCCCATACATTATCAAAGGGTGAAGCTTCAACAAAAAATCTATTCCCTGTCGATAACATTTCTTCCTTTAACCCAGCATTCTGTGAAAATTTGGCTAAATTTCCTTCATATACAATAGCTAAGCAATTCTTTTCCCAAACTGATTTGTCAAAGTTCTTAACCATTCTGCCGAATTTCTTTTGTTCTCTTGGATTTTTCTCCTGCATGATTAATTCTGCAGTTTCTTCGTCACCAAATAACAATGCCTTCTGGTGCATCATGTATTGCTCGCATGAGTTGTATTCTATTTTGCCAATGGTCATATTTGCTTTATGCCATTGTGAGTAAATTCCATTCCAGAAAAATACGTATTTATCTGTTGTCATATTTTAAATATATTTTAGTGTATGTTGTCAATATTAATAATGAAAAGCTAGCCACGAGCCTTCCCTTTGGTCTGAATTTAATTTAACATCGCTCCATCCTGCTGAAATGTATCGGGTTTTTAACAGATCAAAATGTTTTCTGGTCATTCCAGATGGAACATCCATGCTGATAACTTCACCCTTTGCTATTGTTTTCTTGGATAACTGCTCGTCTAATTTAGTCTCGAGCTCGTCCACTTCTCTAAGGAATGCCTTGTTTAAATATTCGGGAGATACTGCCATATTATAATAGATATTTGTGTGTTTGGTCGTTGATGGTAACTATAGTGCCGGTGGTAAGTTTCTTAAGTGTCTCCTTAAAAACTCGTATTGCAGCCGCTACGTCATCTTTATGCACCATCTCTACTGTAGTATGCATATACTTTAACGGACTAGCTACGATCACAGTAGGGATGTTTTCAAGGAAGAATGAAACAGTGTCATTCCCGTACGATCCAACAGATAGCTGCATTGGTATTTCTTTCTCCTTAGCAACATCTCTAACAATATTGATTAGGTCTTTGTGGTTTTGAGAAGAGTACTCGATAACCGGACCAGCTCCACCCTTAACATCACCGGATTTGGCTTTGTTCATCTTTGGTGAATTTGTATTATGTGTAACGTCATGCACCAATGCGATGTCTGGCTTGATGGTTTGTGCGATTAATCGTGACCCAAATAAACCAACTTCCTCCTGAACTGCATTAACAATATAAAGGTCAAATGGTAATACTGTTCCCTCTTCTTTAAGCTCTCTAGCAACCTCTGCGATGATATATCCACCGATTTTGTTATCTAGTGATCTACCAACGTAATATTTGCCCATCTCGAAGAACTGTTGATCGAACGTGATACAGTTTCCAACCTCAACTCCAAGTTTTGCAACTTTCTTTGCTGTGTCAACTCCAAGATCAACCCAAAGTTCATGAACTTCTGGTCCAATCTCAGCTCTCTTTTCTCTAACGTGAATAGCGGGCCATCCAAAAACTCCAGGTATCTTTTTACCTTCATGAGTATGGACAAAAACTGTCATCGATGGAGCGATCATGTTATCAGATCCTCCGTTTGTTTTAACGCGAATCATTCCATTTGCTTCGATCTCAGTGACGATCCAGGCAATCTCGTCGCAGTGGGCTTCTAGTACAACCTTCTTTTCACCGGTTCCCTTGATAAGACCGTATGCTGTTCCGTACGCATCAACTCTCATTTCATTAACAAGAGGTTTAACGTAATCGACCCAAATCTTTTGCCCTTCGAATTCTTTACCAACAGGAGAGAATGCGTTTAAATATTCCTTCAGAAATTTCTTTTTATCGTTCATTTTTTTATTTTTATTTAACCTATTTCATATTCATCGAAGATAGCCTGGATATGAGCATCCAGCTCATTCATAGCTTTTTTAGCTTTTTCGCAAAGCTCCTTTAGCTTTGGGTCTTCGTCTCCCTTATAGCCATAATGTTGAGTCCAATAACCTAGACCTTCATTATCAATCTCAGCAAACAATTGCTCTGCTTGCTCCTCACTTAATTGTATTTTTTCTGCCATTATTTCTCGTTTTTTTCTATTCTAAATCCCCATTTTGATTGTGCCATCCATTCTGTGCCATATTT